>Ga0210059_1005141_pt1 | contig 21037 bp, 12 predicted proteins | sample Ectturendosymbi2_FD_188042 | JGI IMG/M metagenome (GOLD analysis project Ga0210059, IMG submission 188042) | Ecteinascidia turbinata endosymbiont from Florida, USA - Sample 2 (SPAdes) (version 2) | ecosystem: Host-associated > Tunicates > Ascidians > Unclassified | place: Key West, Florida...
TATTGCCAAATTGACATTATAAGCGAATTGAAATGCATATAAAAGATGCCATCACAATCAAACAAAATGTAACGTTATCGGAGAACTGACGTTACAGAGGAAGTCTTTATAAACGAATTCAACTGTATAGAACACATTTACATAAGGTTTCAGGCCCCATTCGGATTAAACTAAAAAGTTAGTTTCAGGGCAAGTTGTCTATTTTTAGGGCAAATTCTTAGTTTCAGGGCAAATTTTTTCCGCCCCCCCAGTAAAATGCCTTCCCGTACGCCTATGCCTACCAGTACAGAAAGACCATCGAATTCATTTACCTGAAAAGCCTTCCAATATCACTGCAAAGATCTTTCGAACTCCTACTTTTAACACAGTAACTATAAAGCATATTTGCATGATGGCGTAAAAAAGTGACGCAAAATTAGGGTGTGCATCAGTCCAGGCCTGACCGAATAAGGCGTCGTTATCGGAGTCTCGTCTAGGTCAGTCACCTATTGGTCCCCGAAAATGAGGTCGGTTGCAGGCGAGATAAAGCCGCCATGGTTTCATCATAAAATGTGGTTATCCGTTGACTTTTTTACATTGTTCACTATTTGGGGGAAAACTTTGCAAATGCTGTTTGATATCAGACAGATTTACTGACTTTGTTCCGATTCCAGATGCGATGAAATTGGCATCACTGTTCTTTCAAAAGCTTACAACCTCATATACGCGAAGTCCTGGTTTTGAAAACTATAATTATGGTCTCCCTGCACCCAGAAACCATCACTAAGAGTGTTTTCAGGCTGCGAAAATCTTTGAACATGACAGAAAAATAGGAAATGTTTATTTAATGACACCTCTACCTGAGCGGTATAAGATAAGTGTGACTTTGGTAGCTTTTTCACTATTTCGAAACAACGAGAAACCTTTGAAAGCTAAGGAAACTTTTCTTAGGTAAATCAGTTTCTCGTACGACGTACGATTTTAGACCAGTGTGGATGCATGAAGAAATACGAAAAACGCTCGCATAACATTTCCAAGCACCGATCGTTTCAGTCGACGCGTCCTGTAACTCAACGTACAAGTGTTGTTCCTCGTCAGCGTTCCTCGAAACACAACAGCAGAGGTTCCGCAGGCAGCCGCGTAGCCGAGGTACCAAGCAAAGAATGACAAGCTGTTGAACTTGAGCAGCAGCCAGTTTGCCTGGACACCTGAAAAAGCGAAATATAACTGAAAGGAGGATGAGTTTCCTCTTTCATGAAGAATTTGCTGAAGAGCAACAGTAACATATTTTTTCACAAATCTGACACCAGACAAAAGGTTGAGGCAATGCCTTTGCTGAAACCGTTCACGTAGTTTTCAAGCTCAAAATATTACGTGTAATATTAGCTGTATTCAAAGCTAACTGGCTAAAACTTTCTTTGGACATTTTTCACTAAATACCACTATTGTAACGTGCTTTTTGAAACTTGATATTGTTGCAATTCCACTTACAAACAAGTTTTAGCCACTCAGATTTTAATTTCCGCTTGCTCAAAACGCGAGTTTCCTGCTAAATGTGGAATTTGCAACAAAATTTAACAATGTACTCGTACTTCTTTATGTTTGCACAGGCTTCTTTGGGACCTTAATAGGCCGCACTTCGCTTCTGCAAAGCTGTTAGTACCACTGGATTTACTTTTATTTTGTTTGGGTATCGCAAATTTACCAGTTTTTCAAAAACAATATTTTTGAAGTGACATGAAACAACGACACCCTGCTGAAAAAAGGTTTCTTAACAGCACACCAATTTGCAAGCTCCGCACACGCTGCACCAACCGTTGTATGGCCTCTTTTGATTCAAATCTCCAAGGCGTCGAGCAAGATGCACCATGTACATTTGGTAGGTGATGAAGAACGGCATGCAGGACAATCCAGCAATCAAACCGCCTTGAATGCAGAAAAAATGTTGGAATTGGGTCATATTGAGGGCGCGACAGTGCATTTGACGTTACGTTCATCATTTTAGACGTAAAACAGTCGATACATCGACAGATCAACCTATTAACGGATGCGTGTGAAGACTGATTGGATGCACGGCAGGTGGAAGTAAAAGCGAACTTCAATCTGGGACGTCTCATACACAATCTCATCGTCTCTATGTCCACTTTAAACCATCTTGGTTTTTTAAGGACGCAGTTGACAGTTGGTGTCTTGCTCGAGAAATGAGCCCATAACATTTATAGTTGTCTACTCTATAACAAAGACTTTCTGCATTTCAACCTGCAACTTGTCATTATCATTCATAATGAGGGAAAGCTGTTCGTGCTGAGTCTTTTTTCATATTCAGGCTGTTGACAAGAGTCTGCGTAGGCCAATCTGTCCTGAGTCAACGCTCATTCAAATTTAGGCCATCAATTTTCAGTTTCTCACCGAATTAACGAAAAACGAAATCGGAACAAAGCATGTACAAGTACGCGCGAACTGATACCACGACACAATTCTACTTTCCTAAAAAAGTATTATTGCATAAACGTGCCGTTCGAGACAGGCCATCACCGCTGTCTGATCTAATGCACAATTTCTGATGCATTTCCTGAATTCGACAGTGCATAGCCCCATTGATGAACTAAGTATGTCGTTTCTTCATAGAAATGTAGTTAGAGCTTTTAGCTAATTACCACCCCTTTCTTCTTGTATACACGTTATGATATCTACATTGAATTGAAAACTCGCTACACACGATTAACGCTTTAATTAGGCAGTGAAAGCTTTCTACTATTGTTTAAAACACCCATTTTATAAGCCTTTTTTTTGCAGTATTTTAAGGAAATTTTGCTTTTTGCTACATTTTGTTGTGATAAGGACTTTTAAAACTAGAAAAAATGAAATAAAAAACACCAGAGGTTTTGGCAACAATTAGTGGTTTGCCGCGATCAAATATTGTCATCAAATCAACGACAGCAAAATACAACAAGCCGCAATTGATGTCAACTTACTGGGAATGATTGTGTATTTGGCGTCGAGAAATCCAAGAGAAATGAACATGCCATAACCACCCGTGGCGACGAAAAGGATCCATTTGTCTTTAAAGGATCGGATCAAGTAAGGAATGAACATCGCTGTGGCTGCAGCCAACCTAGAGCCAAATTTTTCGTTTATGAGCACTAACGTTTCAGAGCATCAATTTGATTTGCGTTTTGTTGTTAAATGCTCTGCTGATTACGTGCAATTTACATGCGCTCAAACGTTTTTGTCCAAATATACACTTGCGTATTTATTTTCGCTTAACGTGTTTTCTAGCGTTCAACACGTCAAAGCACAGCAGTCTTATGGTTTATTTCCAGCTGCAAACACGAAATCTCGATGGAAATCTCTAGTTAGTGTGTGGTTTCTCGTTTGTGATCATTCGAGTATAAGCCTTTCTTACAAATGGATCGTTCTGCATTTACGATTGTTTTGCACATCACACCAATTAATATGTGATTAAAGCAAATCGAAAGATGAAACAGGGACGTAAAAGATATAACAATTATGGCAACTTCTCTTCATGAAATTTGCTACTTCTGGGCAACATGAAAAATTTTGAAATTTTTAACCTAAATCACCGGCTACGAAAGTATGTTACTTCAAGGAACCCGCAGAATGAGCTGGGCAGCAGCGAACAACAAAGATAAACAAAATCAACCGGACTGCAAATGGTACCCTGTTGCTTTTCTCCCTTTTCCTCTCAAAACGTGGTTGTAAGCGTAATCGTCAGTGGAGTATTGCACCGAAAGTGCAAATTAGCTTTGCCGTTTAAACTGGTCAAGCTTACGACGTCCATGCATTTTTAAATCTTAACTCAAAGGGTCTCTGTCTCCCTCTAGAATAGATTGTCTCTCTAAAATCAGTTACTGTTAGTATTTTCGAGCATGTAGTATCACTGTCCAGTAACACCCGTTGAATCTGACCAAGATAGCAACCGCTGTTTGCTTTATTTCAACACATGACATCTTTTATATTTGCACAATCGTCAACTACTTTGTGAGTAGAGCATTATCTTTAACTTTACTTTTCTTTTGTAAGACCTAAATAATATTCAAGCCGAAACGAACCTCAACACACAATATTGTAATACACAGAAATTAGTACAAGTAGTTGGTCATTTAAAGATGTCTTATAAAACGAAAGAAGCACTTGGCAAATCTGGCATTTCCACTTCTAAGATTTCATAGTCAAACTAACAATCAATGAAATACTCTTGCACTGCTGTGTGAAAAACTACCAGCTACAAATTTGCAGCTTGCCACTTACCCATATTTTGCCATGAGTTGAATATGACCGTACGTGTTTTTGTAGTCAGGCAGGTATTTGATTTGCATGAAAAACTGACTCTCGTGAAGATAATCCTGCATCAACGACAACTGATTGTAACCGTAGGAGAACAGGAAATAGGCGAGCGATGAAAACCAGATGGACAAAATAAGAACTTTCCTGAACAAAAAGAAAAGCACTGATTGAAATTTTTAATGAAGTCAGTTGGCTGGCTGGCAAGTTCAACAAAAAGCTTTTTCCACATTATACTGTGCCGTTCGCTGTCTGCTCCTGCTACAGCTTGCTTCTGCAAAACTTTGAGATTGTTCCCAGTGCGTAAGTAATCACACAAAGCCATTCAATAACGAACGCTACTTTCTTCAGTGAAGTTACATTTTTGTAAAGAATTCCGCCCCAAACAATGACATAACTCATCATCTAATGATCCGGGGTTTATCATTGAAAACATTCGCTTTTATCCACAAACCTGTGTACAAGCTCAAATTTGGCAATTGCTGCAAAATTAATTTCCAGTCTCAATATCTTGTGCGTTGAGCAACAAGACGATCGAGGATTTGACAATTCAACAAAATTCTTGCTGAAATACTTCGGGTGTTGTTAAACTACCTGGTCTTTTTATTCACTCTCCGCTCTTCCTTATTCTCATCCCATCCTGGCGGTCGCGCTTCGAGAAGATCTGGTGTTTCTCCCATCTCTTGAACGTATGTCTTGAAAGGAACAATCTTACCCGTCGGCAATGGAAAGAAACCCACTCGAGGTTTCTTTTTTTTCACAATGGCTGAGGCACAAAAAATTAAATATGAGAATGTCAACCTTTGCTGAGCGATGCATCATACAGAAATTAATAAAATTAAATAGTATCGCATCTTTCAGTGTTGCCTGAACGTATAAAGCAGTTCCAAATATTGCTACCTTGTTCTTTGAAAAAGATGAATGTAATTTTTCTGAACGTTATGGTGAGCAGTACAAGCGCAATTACGCACTGCAAGTGTCAAGATTTGAATAGTAAATTGCTTATTGATTTTTAGCGAACTAGTGGATTGGAAACTGCAATGCCATAGCAAATATACTGAACTAAAATTTGCCAATACTGTACCATAACAGCAAATTGCATTTAGCAAATTGCGATGCAGCACAGGTAATGATAATGGCCGCGAAATCACTCACAGAATAGTTCTTTTTTGACCCACAGAGATATCAAAACAATGTGCCTGTGGTCTTCAGTTAACACAAACCGTACAGGGTTTCCATTCGCGCTGTAACCTACGTAATAAATTTTTGCGTTTCAGGATAGAGAATCGGGAAAGTAAATTATTTCGGACGGGAACATCTTCCTTTGTTGACCTCCTCAGACTCGGTTCTGCTTTCAAGGCATGGCAGACCAGGTAGACTGACTACATCTCTGAAGTCGGGTTGGGTTTGGGATAGTTGGCTGTTGTTATTGCTGACTTTGTGGTTGTTTTTCCGTGTCTTATGTTTACGTGTCGGCGTTATGTCTTTGGTTCCTTGAGGGACTTAATTTAATGACCTTGCGGCCCCTCGCCTCGCATGATAATAAACTTCTTTGAAACTTCCTCTCATCTGCTTTGCAACATGCGAATCCAACGATTGCAAAAATCTGTCGAATTGGCCTGTACAGCAAAGACAACGTGCCGAAGTCCAAACCTGTATTTTAACCAATTTCGATTTTTTTCGCTACTTGACAAACGAACCGGCAGATCGCAGGATCTATTGCCTGGAGCGTCGCAAACGGCGGCAAATGTTCCGCGACACATTGCGATACTATACCTCCAGTATGCGATGCGGCGATACTATATCCCCATTATGCGATGCGGCGATACTATATCTCCAGTGTGCGATGCGACGCAGTCCAGATTTCAAAGTGAAGAGAGTCAAAGTGAAACGTCACACACTGTTGGTATGCCTACTGTTAACACGTGTTTTCAGACCAAAAAGGTAATTTAAGTCACCGACCATGATTGGCACCTCCTGTTCGCTCCTCGGCATCAGACCCGTAGCTACAGGGGGCATTCGGGTGCAGTGCCCCGAATTTTTTTGATCCACCCCGAAAATTTTGTAGTGCGCAGAAACGTTTGTTTCAAACCTTCAATAAAAACAAATATCCTTCCCCCTAAAATGCATTTCGCCCCCCAAACGTTAAAACCTGGTTACGGCCCTGCCCGCCATTACCATTTCGTGTTGGCTATCCTAGCCTAACAAAACATCATATCTTTCAAACCTCGATGCATAACTAAATTTAAATCGCACTGTTATCACATAAATACATCTTACTTACGTTTCCGACAGGTCATTCGTCGAAAGACATTTCTTAGCGACCATTGTTCACCAATGCAGGAAGCCATTGCGCAGGAACGACAAGCCCAGCAGTTCAGTGCTAGATTAGATTACCTCCTACAAAAGTAGTGCTCAATCCACAAAGCGATCTGCGAGTTAAGATATAATCAAATAGGCAGTACAAAGCAGCACAATCTTTGAAAAAACACTAAGGTGTACCAACCTTCCGTCTGTCACGTTGTTATTAACAGATGCAAGCCAATTTCTGAGAGCAACGTCCAAGAAAACGGCAGGCGGCCATGATTTTAGCGTAATGAACTAATCTGCTGACCGCTTTGGCAGGCCGAAACTAAAACAATGCGCTGTTACTCACATCACATTTTGATAACTAGCGACGCAACAGCAATGACAGCTCTCTTAGTGGAAGGCGGAAGTGGAGGCGAGGTATCGCCTACAACTTAAACGTTAACAGCTACGTCTGGATAGCTTTGAAGTGTTTGTTGCCAATTCTACGGCCTGAAAATTTTCCAGCAAAGATTACGACTTAATTTGCAACCAGTCAGTTGAAAAGTACCGCAAAAATTGTCGATGAAAAACGCGTAATAAAAATTAATTTTGAAATGTTAGCCACTCTAAGGACAGGCTTTTAATTGTGTATCTTCAGTTAGTTGACATACCCTAGAATGTCAAGTTGCTCAGTTGGGAGACCATTGCTTTTACAATTAACTTGGTCCAGCTGTCCGTAGTGTTTGCTGAACCGCATTTTCTGAATGTTGAGTTTGCTTCTGCTTGCGGCTTCTGATTTTTTAGACCGGTTTATGGAAGTTCCTGAATTTATCTTTCTGTTTGTGAAACTTTCTGGAAAGTTTTTTGACACTTGACACTTTTTTGATATTGGTTGCACACTTAAAACAAATTAAGAGATTTTTCGTCATTTTTTTCAAGCATTGCTGGGTGACATTTCCGTCGCTTGTTCAATCCACGCCGCGCGATAGCTTCGTGTAGCAGAAACTTCTGGTATTGAAGAATTTTCAAGTAGCTACTTGGCTTAAATTTGAAGAGTCTTCCAAATCTTTCATTGCCATTGTGCAACATAGACATTGACCACCACATTTGATTTTGCGCTAAGATCCGGTGACTGCACTCGCATTTTTCAATTGTTTTCCTGACTTATGCGCGTAGCCAGAAATTTTGATGTGGGGGGGCAAACAACAACAAAGTTTCAACATTATATAATGTCCCTTGATTTCAAAGCATCATCCACAAAGTGTGTCTTTTTCTGGCGCTTCCTTTTCTGAATAATTATGTTTGTATTTAAGCCGACAAAGACAACGTTTGCTTTGATTGAATTGACAAGTTTTAAAAGTTTGTTTTTAGTAAAGTTCCAAGTTTCTACGCTGAATGAAAGTCAACATTTGGTCGTCAATCTTTCTTGTCAAAGCGTTTGTGAAAACCTCGATGCTATAAGTGCAAGATCTGCACCTTGAATTTTTTCAGCCAATATTGCAGTTGAGCAAGACGCCATCGCGGCCGCCATTGTGATTGCTGTTGGTTTGTTTGCACTACACCCGCTTCTGATTTACAAAACAGAAAGTAGGGTGGAGAAGGCTCAAAAAATGGGTCGCGCAGAGGGGTTAAGGAGTTGGGTCCTTTTCAAATCCATTAGTGTTTAAATAAAAAAATCCAATCGATTGGGAAAAAAATTCAATTTAGTTTCATTTTGGTCACATGCGTTTTATGATCGAGAAAACAGATTACAAGCTATCTGTAAGTAATGGCAGTGTCAATGCCCCAACAAACAGTTACAGAACAAATAGCATCTTTCTGCTTTCGTTAGATTTTCTTGCTGACTCTTCGCGTTGTAACTGAATACTTCAAATTTACCGCAGGATAGGGCGGCATTTAACGTCAGATGAAAATTGAAACATTTTCAGACTATGCACAGGTGGGTTTCTGACTACTTGACAAAACTGATTTTTTTTTACTTGGAGGCAAGGTAATTGGAGGCCATTGATGAAACCGCTGAGGCTATAATTGTGATTGAACCGTCACAGTAGGCCTCCATGATTAATCAACACAATTAATTATCTAGAAAAAATGCCACTGTTGCTAAACAGTGTGTATGGCCTAACTGCGCAAAAAGACTTTGAAACTGGATTGCTTCTTAGCCAAGGCTTGTGCTTCATGGCATATAAAACGTATATCACTGTTATATTCACGTATTTAGTCTTAAAATTGTCAAAAACAAAAATCTACTACGTTCATTTAAGACTACTGCTGATACTGCAGACAAGGGTAAGTTATACAGTATCTGCAGCACACCACAGTCATCAGAGAGGAATTTTTGGGATGCTCTTGAAATAAAGTTTAGATCACATCACCGTTAGGTGGGCATGGGCGCCGGAATTGGGGAGTAGGGGATTTTTTAAAATTGTACATTTTCCTATTAAATTTTTAGCAAAAAAATGTTGTTTTTTTAGTTTCTAGAGGGAAAAAGGAAATTTCACAACTTTTGGGCCACCTGAAAAACTTTTTTGGTTGCCACTGGAAAAATCCACTATTGCCTCCCCACCTGGAAAAAATCCTTCCGACGCCCATGTAGGTGGCTACAGCAAGTTGGTGCACCAGAAACACCTGCGAAAGCGTTACTCCTTGTTTTACTTTCGGTTATAGTGATTACAAGCGCGTATATGCAAGGTTGTATTCATAATCACCAACTTCCACGTGGAGCTTAAACCTCAGGTAAAGGTCAACCACGGCATGAATTCTCCAGCATTTGCACTATACGCAACGTTTGATAAACCATGGACAGTTAGTAAACGATACTGCCTTGATCAAGTTCGATTAAAAGCTGAAGTAGGATAGGTTCGTTGAGCAGTTTCGTTGATTTGCACTGAAGTATTGCTTTGGCTTGCACACCAAAAGCTTGATTAGCCTGAAAATTGTTGGTTCTTCTTTCGGAATCGGGGGGGGCAATTGCCCCCATTGCCCCCTACCTGGCTACGCGCCTGTCCTGAATCCGCTTGTTTAGTTTTCAAAATTTTTATTGATTTACTTGTTCCACCGTTGATTTTTCTTCTGTTTGGTTTTTGTTTTTGACTTCACGTAATTCCGGTACATAAGCCGAGTCTTTCTGGCATCCAATGTGCTTGTTCCAACTGCTGGTGTTGTAGCGTAGCTTCGGTGTATTTTGTGAGACATTGTTTTGCTGTTCAAAACATTTATGCCACGTTGGTAACCAGGCCCGTAACTAGGGGAGGCTTCGCCACCCTGGCAAATTCTGGAAAATATGTTGGACATTGTTTGAAACTACTGGACATAATTTAAAAAATGTAAGCCCTCTCAAAAAACTCTTCTCGCCTCCTGCTGTCCGAACCTGGTTAAAAGTTTGTTGGCAACATATCGTAGCACCTCGTAAATGCTGATTTGATTGAACAATTGTTTTACTAGTTCCCTTTAACAGAGTTAGCATTAGGTATTGGGCATTCCAACCACTGTTTTTCATTCGCTGACTTGTTAATCTAGCACCATGCCAGCATTCGCAGCTCAAGTTATATTTGAGAAAGATCCAGAAAGCTGTATTTAGGAAAAGCTATGTTTAATAAAGAACCAAGCCAAAGTTTCTTCACAACCCCATAGCGAGTCAGACAGTGGGTATGTCACCTTAACCTTAGCATATATCTACTTTCAGCATTGCTTCATAGGGCATTCTTATACACATGTTTCTCCAGTCAATTAGGGTGGTGTGCATTGGTGTCCTGTGGGAGCGGGTTAATCCGCGCATGTAGCCGGGTACCCGAATTTGCGGGGCGGGTGGGGATCCCACCACAGTTGTGCGTACAGTTGTGGGGCGGGCACGGGTCGAACTTGGTTCTGGGCGGGTCGGGCGCGGGATAAGAAACGTTTTGTGGAGGTAACTCAATGTTCACCTATTGCGTGTTGTTGCAGCAAGTAACACAGTAGGCAAAAAAGGTTTCAACGAGATTTAATAACAAAAGGAAAATTCAACGAACTACTGCGCACTCGCGCCCAAATCAGCATTCACTGTCAGATAAGCTCACTCGAGCCAATGCTCACTCGCGCCCATTGCGTAAATGAGCATAAAGTTCACTATCAAATAAGCTCAATCGAGCAGTGGCGTACGCAGAAAATTTTCATGCGAGGGCTTTCATTCAGTGGCATATGGTGGTCATTTGTATTTGATGTGCGTTGTTTGTGACGTCACAATTTGACGTCGTATTCATGTTTACAAAGCAAAGTTTGGGCGAAGTTTGTTGAAATAATATGCATATTCTTCTACACGCACTCTCCTTAATTCATGTTTCATTGCATTGAATATAAACTATCAGCGCTGCAAGTTACAGTGGGATATCGGAGAGTAATAAAACTCAACGCAACGACACAGCAGTTCACAACTGCAATAATATCAGGCTGCGCATTAAAACAAGGGAGTAAAACACACTCATCATTGCGTCAGAAAGTTTTCACGGGGTTGATATTCTTAGTCCATCACTAGGCAAAGATTTCCTCCAGAACAATTTCCCTATTCAGAAATGCACGTGCATTCCTGACGACTGAACCCGGGCGATCAAATTACGTGTTACCAATTACACGAATGGAAATTCCCTCACGGAAGATGATGATCTTTTCGGTTGCGATACAGTTTCTCAAGTCACTGTTACTTGCCCACGTTTCTGAAATGTCTTGGACAAACTTCACTCAATCACTAAAGACCTGGACTTCAAAAAACCGTGAAAATACCCGTTTGAGCTTCACATACCAATGAAAGACAGGCCACATGGTTTGGTACTGCACGTTAAGTCACCCAAACTACGCAATTGCTAGTCAGAAAATCAATAAAACGCAACCATCTTGTGTGCTTGAAAGCACATCAGGTCCGCGTGCATCACCCGCGCACGTTGCGCCAAATGATGTGGTAAAACGCATAACAATTGTAATGGACTACAGAACCCTCCACATGCCGATTGAGAAAGACACGCACAAATATCAAATTCCACGAAGCTAGCAAAATTTTTTTAAACCATTAATTTCAAGTCTAACTTTGATCAAAGTCCTCTCGCGGCCTATGCAGTCCTGTCGCCGCGGGGGAGCTTTGGTGGGTTAGCCCCCCAAACAAAGCTACAATCTACCCCAAATTGAAATATGAAACACTATAATTTAGTGGAATTTTTGTCAAATTTGAATGTCAACCCCTCCCAGCACAAACGTAAAGTCCCCCGCACAAACGTAAAGCCCCCTAATTCCCGGCTTTCTGGCAACGGTTCTGGGCAGATGACCAACAAAATTTACTCTGTGCACACCTTGAAGGTGTTTTAAATCCACTCAGTACTCTTTCTTATGTCCAACAGTTTTCAAAGCATGCAACACTTCACTGACTGATTAACTGCTGACCTTGACAATTTGCAAGGATGCATTTGACGATTTTTTGGTGTTCTGTGCCGCACTGGAAGAAAGGGAAGATCATCATGGTGGGTTTTTCCGAAAATGCCATGACGTCCGTTGCAAAAGCAATCTCTAAATAAGTTTAATTCGGCGGTTATCTTACCAGGGCAGATGGGATACGCCCAACTCTAGAAAAACATGATATGATCAAAAACTATCCAAACCGAACTCAGTCAAAGGGTTTCAAATCGTGATCTGGTGAAGTAAGTTTCTACAGAGCAACAATAACCACTTTGCTACCATTGAGGCTCATCTTAGCAAGATGCAGCACTTGCAAGGAAAAGAACGACGATTTGCGCCACTGACTTTCAATAAGGCAACCGTAAACATGAAGCTGACACTGTTTACTCACGTTATTTTGTTTCGTTTTCGTTTGAAAGTGTGAATGTGGCGCTATACCGTCAGGCAACGTACTGACAGTAAGTACCATTCAATTGCATGTTCTTTCAAAAACTTTTCTAATGCTCAAGCAAATACAGTACGTTCACATTTACTAGAGATCGCATAGGATTGCACCTTACTGTTAAATACTTCCGTCATTGCTTTCAGCAAAATCCTGACATGGCGATCTACCGTGATCACGATCTCTTAAGTTGTGAAGCTTTTTCCTCCATCAACCAACGTGACAACATCGTGGTGTCATCTCAGTGAACGTGCATCACTCTGCATAAACGTGATGTTCATCAAAAAATGTGACAATGTCGTGGCTAATGCAGTAAGTCACACTGAAATCAATGTTATTTTTTCCCATGCCTTAAAATTTCATTGGCAAGCTTTCGTAGAATTGTAGCAAAATGACTGCAAGTTATGTCACATTGAAAAAACAAAATTTACAAACGTCAGCGAACACCAGTGGCCAGGGCCTACGAGAGGGGGTACGAGAGGTACATTGTACCCGGGCCCAGAAGGTAAAGGGGCCCGAGAGGATGAAAGTACGCGCACTAAGATGTTCTGTAATCAAGCCCAAATTGATGGTCGCTTTATCTATTTGCAGCGCTGGTAGTTTTTACCAGTTTGCCCTCTAAAATCTTGACAAATCCGAAATTAAAATGAAAACTTGCCCAAGATTTTGGCTGGTTTATTTGATTTTGTTGTCATCTTCCTTTACGTTGCAATATTTTGTCACTACTGCATTACCTTATACACGTCAAATAACGTTGAGCAGAGTTTATGTATAGCATATCGTCGATAGATTCCACGCAGCAGAACTGTAATAAGCCGCGTGTGAGAAGTATCGCTTCTCAGAGCGCACCAGTGCTCAGCAAGAACCAGCGCCGCGTTTTACTGCCAAGAGGTGCATCGTACAGAGGCCTGTCAAATTGTTGAAAAATGCAGTTCCTTGCCAAATTGACAGAATGTGTGATGCACAACAGTTCGCAGTATGAAGTTAAATGCGCTGCCGTTTTGCAAAGCACGCACACTGACAGTTCACACATTTTCATAATAATTGGACAAACATATGCAGGCTTGCTTCAAGTAACTATAACTATTGAGCACTGCAATTGCAACTTGTATTCAGGGCTATTACAAATGCAACTCCAAAAATCCCAAGAACAGTACCAAAAAACCCAAAATCTGTGGTGGTGCAGCATAAAATCGGAGTGCCATGATATGTGTTAAAAATAGAACCAAGCATGATTTGAAAAATAAACTGACATGATTCATTTTACATATTTTCGAACTTTAAAATATTTTTAAATCGGGTCAAAAGTTTTCTACAACTGTTCACGTTTGCCTGGTGTAAAAACTGCCAGTGAAGAGTTGTTGATAATGAATCTGCAGAAATCCATGCATGATGCAAATGGCTCATTATCTTACTTGAAGTCATTTGTTTGTGTATTTATGTCAGCTGTGTGGTTCAAATTCTAAGCAGAATAGACATCTCTATGAAAGACATTCAACCCAGGCCAGCAACATTGTATACAGAAGTTGCTAACATTCAAAAACTTCTAAAGGATTTAAACTGAATTGCGAAATAATTGGCAAACTGTGTGGAATGATGTAATCTAACCTCGGCATTGAGATTAAGCTTCCTCCTAGAGGAAGTTCAGCTCTACGAAGGAATGTATCAGTTGGAAAGGGAAAGGAATCCTTTCAAGAAGCATTTTACAGAACTTTTATATTCTATGCTATTACTGATAAAGTTATTGGAGAGCTAATCATGGGTTGTAATGTTGTGAAACGCATTAAAAAGAACGACTTGATGTAACATGGAATTATAAGAATCGCTCTGCTGCAGTAACTGACCACAAAGCGAGAATCCTAACCACACAATATTGTAAAGATAAGCAGAACCGTCGCCAGAAAGTCTTCAATAGGGGGGCTTGACTTGAAAAATTGGTAAAAACTTCACTGATTTGTAGTGTTAGATATTTTAATTTGGGAGTGGTTGGCGCTTCGTTTGGGGGACTAAGCCCACCAAATCCCCCCCCCGTGGCGACGGGACTAAAGACATGGACGACGAAAATTTCGTTACTGAGATGCGGCATTTGCTCTTCTTACATTCAGCTAATTATGGAAAAGTGAAATTGCTTCCACAAGACCTGTTTATAAAATTTACGACTTGGAGCTTCAAGAACGTTTCCCAAATGTATGTGTATTTGCTTAAGAATTTTGCGCACAATTCCAGCCACCGTGGCATCTTCAGAGTGATCATTTAGCTAGTTTAAACTAAGCAAAAATTATGTGAGTGCAACCAGCGATCAGTCCCGTGTGGTTGTATCTTGCCAGATTGAATACTGAATCCAAACTTGCACAAGAAGTAGAATATGATGATATCATCAAAACCTTTGCTGAGAAGGCACGAAAAGTGTTTTTGAAACAATCGTGACATTTGCACCAATTTCTGAAATTGTAAATTGTTTGCACATTATTTCAGATTGAACTTAGCAGGATTTAGTTTGAGGATTGTAAGAATCGAAATACAACTGCGCATGCGAGAAACGTCTGACGCGTGAATAAGACCAGCATCCGTTAAAAAATTTCAAATGGTGCACATATTGAAATATAGGAAGTCCTTACTTGCTTTCTTCTCTTTTAAAAATCTCGACGAGAAACTTTTTTCTTCCTATACTGAGCCAAACCAAACGTGTTTTGAGGATTTTTTTGATAATATGATGCGTACAGTAAAAATCTGTGATTGTTACTACACTAGGAAGATATTTTTATGAGTACGAGCTTATTGAAACATACGAAGCTAATAATTTGCAATTTGTTACTCGTGTAGGCCAAATAAAAGCTCTATGTTTTCTGTCGGCTTTCGAAGAATCAGCCGACTGTGCTCTGCTTTCATTTTTTTGCGATGATCAAAACTTGCGCATGTCTTTATTCAAGTAACATCAGTCCATAGGAGAAACAAGCACGGAATCAATCAAAACATTTTAATAGGAAATCGGTTTCACGTATCATTACCCATCGTCAGTCCTTACATCTTATTCAAATTGTATGGGCCAGTTGCCACCACGCCCGTAACCAGGTTTTAAGGTTTGAGGGGAATAATACATATGGGGGGACACAAAAAACCTTGGGGTGACACTCCCCCCGTGGATACGGGCCTGGTAGCCACTGTTTATTTGTAAATCTTGGAATGGTAACTGTTTCATCTACATTCTGATTACTATACCAACAAGCTATACAAGTTTCGACAAGGTCCCCAGAAGCTAGGGGGCCCGGTATCGGTTCGTCGTACCCCTGGTAAAATTTCTCTCGGAGGCCCTGCCAGTGGCACGTTGCAACATTGCTTTGCGACGTTTCCTGTGGCGGTTCACCGCCACCACTGGTTCCATATGTTTTTCACCGCATCATTTTATACAACTACCGCAATTAACGCATCGTGATATCCGTGGTGCTGCATAACAGGTTCGTAATGTGTGAGATATTTGGCCACATCTAGTCGAAGGTTACCATTTGGGTGCAATATTGCGTTCCATGCTAGAAAACTAAGGCCAGAATCTGGGCGTCGGGAAGATATTTTCTTGGGGGGCCAATAGTAGATTTATCCAGAGTTAGTCAAAACGATTTTTCCAAGGGGGGCCAAAAGTGGCGAAATTTCATTTCAACCAATCGAAACTAAGAAAACCTTTTTTACTGAAAATCTAATAGGAAAAAGTCAAATTTCAAAATCCAGAGGGGCCAAAGCCCCTTTGCACCCTTCGGACGCCCACGGTCTAGTCCTTAAGACAGTCAGCATATCAGCATAAATCTCTCACATGTGACCGTTTATCAGAAATCCGATCAATTAAATGGCCCATCCACTTTCGGAATCACATGACTGCCGCTGCATTTTTATATGCGCTGACCGGTTTACTCGCTGGTTCACACTATCATTCTTTGGCCAAAGAAAGAGGTTCAAATTGTCACCTCAGGCTTTTGCGTGGTTGGATGGCTGAAACCACAGGCGCCCCTTGAAATGTGTAACAGCCTAGACCCGGCGGGCGCAAACTACGGCCTGTGGGCCGCATGCGGCCCGCAGGTCAGTCACACGCAGTCCCGTCGCTACGAGGGTCTTTGGTGGGCTTAGCCCCCCAAACGAAGCCCCAAGCCCCTCCAAACGGAATTAGGAAACACTGGTAATTATTGTAATTTTTGTCAAATTTGAATGTAAAGCCGCCCCTCCACGAACGTAAAGCCCCGCCCCCCCACGCACAAAAGTAAACCCCTCATATTGAAGACTTTCTGGCGACGGTTCTGGTCACATGTACATGGATAGTATATACTTCGAGTCTGTGTTAAAGTAATTTCATCGATATCAGCGTTTCAGGTTGTTTCGTGAAACACAATGTCTATGTGTACTACAGTGTCAATGTGAAATGAAACAATACAAGGTTATAATATTATTATCGCTAAATCATATTTTCAAACGTAAATTCTTGCTGAAGTAGACAAATGTAATATATGCGGCCCAGGTAGCAATAAAGTTTTCAATATGTCCCTCTGTAGAAAATGTCAAGACTGTAAACAGCATGCGTAGCTTTATATATACTGTAAGACACCCTGCAGGGCCTCCCTGACTTTGGTATTAGAGTGGGGACTGCTGACTCCATTATACTGTACTAGCTTTGCTGATGAACCGTGATACGGTGATCAGTGTATTGTACATAGCTTAGTGTAGTACTTTCTAGTAATTATAGCTAATCAGTAATGCTAAAAAAATGAAATATGCATCTGAAATATTCCTTTTTCACAAAACAAACTGCAAAATATTCATGGGCCAAATAGGACAAGTAAACAAGGATTTTGTTTTGTGTGTTTTGACTGAAACACTGTCCACACTGTACGTCTTACTTCAATGCTTAGAACTTCCTATTGGCAATAGGCCTAATTGATATTTGACTTATTACGTGTAGATAATGCACTCAAGTAAGTGACAATCGCAAAGGGTTCTCCCTTTCTGCGATGAACATACGGCAGCCCTAGTGAGTTTACTAATAAATAAACATGGACGGAAGAAAGGCGGATCGTCACCTTTACAAATCTAGAGCTTATGCAAGTGGTTCTAAAAACAAACGTAAAAAAGCAAAAGAGGCAAAAATGAGAGAGAAAGAAGTTGCAAATAAGTCAAGAAACATTCAAGTTACTATTTTACAGTGGCAGTGAAGTCCAGCGGAGACATTTATACGGAACCTGTGAGAGGACAGAAAATCGAAGAACATGTTGTGACAAACTTAGATCTACGTAACGATGAGAATAGACCTATGGTTTAACCAGCTGTGCAGTAGCAGAAGAACGTCAAGATGTATCATCGAAAATCACGATAGATGAGATGGCTGACGCTATCGCTGTAGACAACGACATCGGTCTCTGGTCAGCCAATATACCGGAAGAAATGCAGAAATATTGGTTGAAAAATGAAACAGGTTTTCTCTGACATTGTGACGAAAAGCTACTTTTAAGCCATGATGCTCCACAACACAGAAAAGACAGAAACTCGTCAATGGAAATGCACATGTCTTATTCGTCGCCAGAACCACAATGGCGAAGTAGTTGATAGAAGCAGGCTTTGTTCTTCTCCATCACAAACTTGTGTTTATTGTTTCAATTGTAGACTGATGTTCCCGCATACGACTAAAGGTGCACATTTCGTTATTAGAAAAGGAATCTTCGAATGGAAGCACGCTCTTGATCGCCTGAGGAGCCACGAGCATTCAATGGAACATATAGATGACACGATTACTTGTAGCCGCAGACAGAGTTGGATCAATTACATCAAATCTGTTCAATTATAATAACATATACTCCTTCAAATTTTTCAATTACATTACAATTACAATTACTCTGTGCTAAAAATCGCAAATTACAATTGTAATTACAATTATTCTTTAAACTTGTAATTAATTACAAATCGTAATTACAAACATATGTTGAGAGAATATGGTGGATGATTCCTGATGTGGTGCCAGGTCAAGATTCACATTAGTTTTCTCTCGCAATTTGAACGCTCTCGCTTTTACATTGAAACGCAACCACTTGGAGAGTAGGCTACATGTAAACATAACTAATGAAAAGATAAGTGATAACACAATAAAGCGCAGGAGTTTCAAAAGGCTTGAAATGCTTTAGCCATAGACGTAGCACTACCTGACGCCAATGCCATTACTTTTCATGTTAATTTGAACTTTTCTATAACATTGTCATAAGACTTGGCAATGTTATAAGCTCTATGCTTGTCTAAATATGAGTCTGTTTCCAGGACAAAGATTCGAAACTTCCATTTTGTGTTAATGAAATGAACAGTAATGGCCTGGAAACTTGCCAAACTGTTTCCAAAGGTCTCTCAAATTCTTCTATTTGTTGAATAACTGTCGGTACAATATAAGAGAATATAGCCTACAATTGCAGAACTAATTTTATCTAATTGCCTTGGAAAGACAAATCTCGGTTCAGCAGTCAACAAAACTTAGAGGCAACTGGTCCATGGGGGTAACAAGGGGGCAAATCCCCAGAGCGCCGAATCACTGGGGGCGTCTAAAAGTCCCAACGATGTTGCAAGCACTTTCTTCAATACAGTACATTTGCTGCGGAAAGACCTTAGTTTCGAAAATGGGAGCGCCGAACTTCTTTTTTGCCCCAGGCGCCATCTAACCTTGATACGACCCTGAACTGGTCACATGCAATTGATTTTAAGAGAGTTTGAAAAAAAGTGAAAAAACATTATGTGCATTGCACGCAGCACGTTAAGGACAAAACACAACCTCCTTGTCTTAACCTTGCATAGAGCACGGTCGATATGTCTGCTTTGCTGCGTTTTTAAATTTTTGGATGTTGCAGCCAATGTTGTAGCTTTCGTTGAGTTATCCATGCATTATTAGTGGCCATCGAACACTGCAACGAATGTCACCTCGCTCTTTTTTGGTTCTCTCATATCGCAAGCATTTTGGTTGGCTATGCATTAACTGTCAAATTAGCGCGTCACGCACGAACATTGCAAATTCTCTTCTCTTTATATTCCTGGCTAGGTATCTTGTATGCCAGGGGCGCAAAACTCATTTGGTGCTGTTGGCCATATTTACGTTCTTAGATTTTGCGCGGGTCAGACAATTTTGCACATAACGATTCAACCGGTAGTTCCAATTACTATTTATTCATAGTACTGTGACTCGAAGAAACTTGACATCCTCTGGAAGTTGCAAGCATGTCAATGTCTGGTGCCAACGATTGTGCAGTCGCAACTTTTAACGTCGAGTTGAGATGGGCATTCGTCAACTGAGATCGGAGTAAAGACATGTTTTGAAGTTCATCAAAGAGAACAATTGTTCGCAGATGTGAAGATTTGTTCGCACTAGTGAAGATTGGCATGGTCCTCGATGCCATTTCTTGTATTTGGGGACAGGTTGGTCCAACGTATTGATGTCAACATTTTCAAATTTAGATTTAAGAAAAGTGTTGCACTTTTAACTTAATTAGTTCCATTTGATATCTTTGTGGCACCTCTTCAGCATTGAAAAAAAGAGTTACTGAAAATAACAAAATCAGTTTCCAGATCTTTGAAATATACAGATCTTTCCTGGAATGCGTTGGAAATTCTTTGAATCTTCATGGAATCTATGCAACCTCATGGATTTGAACCGAAGAGTTTGTTACCGTGGCTAAGCCCCAGGGGTCGGGAACCTTTTTGGCTAAGGGAGCCATGAAACCTACATATTTTTAATTATATTTCCATGAGATCCATATAATATTTTTCAACACTTAATGCAACTAACGTACTATAACGGAAAAGTTTTAGTTGTTAGACTAAACAGTGCCGTATTTAGCTACATCTGAAATTCCTATGTGAGTACGATCATAGATGTAACAAGGACGGTATTCACAAAATCTAAGTTTGCTTGACCTCCCTATCAAAGACTTCTATACTCGGCTATTTGTAATTCACAAGACACATATCTTTACTTAATATTTCTTTTATTAGAAAGTTCAGATAATACAATAAACATAACTCACCAAAGAAAGTGATGTTCCAATAAAGGTTGACTCTCAGTCTGAGATTGACCACAGCAATACACCTCAAACACTCACAAATACTGGCTAAGCATTATTACATTCTAAAATCAAAATACGTATTAACGTTACGCTGTCACTGCATACTAAGCTATGTCTGAGTCGTGACTGTTTTTGCAAAACGCTTGTCAACCAATGCCTTTTTCCTTTTTCGTATTTATCCCGGAAAGATTCAGGCCATTCTGTAACACATGGTCACGTTTCTGGGAACCAGTCGGTTAAGATTACTTTTAGGATGTTGAATTGGTAGGGAAAGCTGAGTCAGAGTAATCTTCTATTTTTATCGATTTATCGAATCACATGTGGCGACTAAAGTCCCTTCTCCAATCATTTCCATGACCTAGAGAACGGCGCTCTGTCCCCTAATGGACTCTTTGCGTAAACAAAGTACCAGGGTAAGTTTTCGGCGAACAAACGGACTTCTGGGTTGTTTTCGTACCGACTTGGATGGTACCTTTTCAAGAGATCAAGCCCTTGGACGACCTCTTGGCAAGGTTTCTACAAGGCTGCGCAG
>Ga0210059_1005142_pt1 | contig 21035 bp, 7 predicted proteins | sample Ectturendosymbi2_FD_188042 | JGI IMG/M metagenome (GOLD analysis project Ga0210059, IMG submission 188042) | Ecteinascidia turbinata endosymbiont from Florida, USA - Sample 2 (SPAdes) (version 2) | ecosystem: Host-associated > Tunicates > Ascidians > Unclassified | place: Key West, Florida...
GGGTGAAGGATATTGAACTGTGTACTCAAGATAATTACGTAAACTGTGTTAAGAAAGCTAACGACAGGACCCTATGGAGAGCTATGGTCGTCAACCTTCGTCAGTCGAAGACGGCACGCTGAATGAATGAAGTCACTGCATTCTGTAGTCCGTTTCTGTAGTCACTGCCTTAATTAAAAAAAACAGAAAATAATTTTTAAAAAACAGAGATGGCCGAATAAGGTTTGAAATTTAAAGATCCGTCAATGGTTCTGTAAACACTGCCTAAAAAAATACACTTCTAAAAAATCGACATAACAAAATGTTTTACAAAGTTAAAACCAAACTTGAAATGAATGCTACAGGTACTTTCACATAAGAAATACAGGTAATATGCATTTTTAATATCTTATTTAATATTTTTAACAAGCTCAAGTCTATTTATAAATATACTGACAATTTACAAGTAGGTAGTGTCTATTTTACCACCAATATTCTGGTTTCAGGCAATGTTGAACACGAAACCACGCTGTACTCTCATCATACGCCATGCGATAAACAAGATATTTAACCAATGCACAAGGTAACACTGCACAACCGAGGGAAAATGAATCTTACAGAAAGAACGAGGATTCGGGAGGCAATAGCTACACATTGATACGGGGGCAAGTGGTGGATAGTGATGGTGATCAGTACGTTAAAAGCAGCTACTAGAAAAAGAACACGTAAAGTTAGATCAAACTCACACACAGGCCAATATGCCGGTAGCATTTCCCCTGACCACCGCCAGGGACAGATGCTGGTGGAGCCACTGGTACTCCCTGGGATCACCAGACACATCAACGAGTTTCTTTGCAAGACCACTCAAAAAGGGGCTGTGGACTTGCCATACACACCAGTGGTCTCAATTGCCACTGGATGTAAGTGGTAATTGCTTTGGAGGTCATGTTTGACATTTTGCGACCTCAGCTTTTGTGGCCGCAAAACCGGCCTGTCTGGCAGAGTCTGCATAGTGGCCCTGAGCATTCTGGTGGCAACAGATTGGCTAGAGCTATTCATTGTGCTGCCAGTCGAACATTGGGTCTTGTGGCATGATGCAATTCGAATGAAAAGGTCAGTTTGTCATGCAGTCGACGTGCTGCTTGTAGCGTAGTGGTTATGCTTCAAGGCTAGTATGCCATTGCTTTCGGTTCGATTCTCACCTTGCCAACTTTACTTTTTTTATACTTTATTTCAGGCTTACATGTTACCTTTACAGATTAGTGTTAGGTTGCCATTAGGTTAAGGTTATGTTAGCCTTAGCTTAGGGTTAGGTTAGCATTAGGTTAGGGTTAAGGTTTGGTTTAGGGTTTACCTTTTATGTTTACTTCGCTTCTACCAAGCCTACTGCACTCTCGTCTTGCGTTACTGTTACGTCACAGGTGGCGTATAAGTTTTCAAATTTCAAGGTCCACAGGCATATCTATAGCCACTGCCTTTGTGTTAAGGGTTAGTATTAGGGTTAGCTTTTAGGGTTTATCTTTTGTGTTTACTTCGTCTCTACCAAGCCTGTTGCTGCTGGCATCTTGGCGACAAAATAGACACTGCCTTACAAGTACTGTATTTTACAAGATATTTGTGAATATGGTCTTGTGAAAAATGCTTACATTGTGGATAAGACACTGTTTTTGCCCTTGTTGTTCTGATAGCTGTGTTTATTGCATTGGTCTCCGCCTCATACTCCTTGTATATTGTTGCTTCCTTGCTTTCTCTTACCCATCCTATGTCATAGACATATATGTGCATGCTTCACCTGTTCATCTTTGCATGCCTTATCTCTTCACCCATTGCTTCAATGCTTGCCAGCCATTGTTTGTTATGTGACTAATTGTTATATATATGATTGGTTTGTCTTGACATTTATGTTTCTGTAAATATGTTGTTCAATTAATTAACATGTCATGGGATTGGAAATTATTTCATTCATGTTTGCAATGGTCCCCGTTCATTTGCTACTTTTCTTGATTTTGGGGTGCACTTCTTGCATTTCCAATTCTTTGTTTGCATCTGATGTTTTGCGTAAAATTTGTCCCTTTTTCTGCATGTTGTTGTGTACCTACTGTTGCTGCTTTGTATTTCTTTTTATTCATTGCAGATTGTGTGCTTGATTACTCAGAAAAATGACATGACTATTTACAAGTACTAAAACGTAGACCCTAAAACGTCAGTTATTTCACCTTCACTTAAATGCACAAATTGAAACGAAGTAGTCCCTGTGTGAATGTCAGCTATACGTTAGAACAGGAGCCTCCAACCTGCGGCCCGCAAAGCCCTTCCATAATCCATCAGACCCGCGAAACCATTTTTCATCAGGCCACAAAGATTTTGTCAATAATGAAAAAATAAATAAATTTAAAAAATATTTGTTGATTTGGTAGAATGTAACACATCCCGTAACAATCACATTATGTAAGATGTCAGGCCCTGAAAGTGTTGTGTAGTAGCTTACGTGGCCCTCTGGCAAAAAAGTTTCGAGACCCTGTTAGAAATTAGAATGCTGACCAACGCCTAGTGCTGCATCCTTAAAACATCAGATTTCAAACAATTTGTCTAGGCTTAGCCCACGTTACAGTACTGGCCACAGACTGTGCACATTATGCCTGTGAAACTACTGTATTTTTGAATCGAAAATACAGTATTACGGCATGCAGTTCTCAAATTTCACCCGAATAAAAAAAACAGATTTTCAATGAAAACTTCAGACAAAACAGCAAACCCCAGTTCTATGGAAAAAACAGCAATGGCAACACTGGAGACAAGACGGCTTCATGGGACAGAGAGAGCAGTGTTGAACGGATCGATGATCTTTGCCATCCAACTCCAGTCCTATATTCTCAGTGTTGAATCCAGTCCGATCCTAATCCGGTGTCAAGCAAAATTTCTGACTTCACCCCAAATGCGCATGCACAGAGTAATATTCTGCACATCAAAAACGCTGAGAAAACTGATGATTAGGGCTTAGGGATTCGTCTTTAGGTAAGTGTGTCGGTTGGTTAAAGTTATTCCAGCACTACAGCTTGTTGTGGGTACCTGACATCTAGACAAAATGTTTAAATTTACACAACACACATCAAAAAAGTAATTGCCAAACTTTTTCCTTTATTCTGAGAAGAAAAATAACTGACAAACAATAACATGTTAGAAATTTCGCAGAGGTCAGAATTTCGTTTGACACTGGTAACACAAACGAAATATTTGATCCAATTTATATCCGAGAAAACCCTCTCATTAAATATTCGACTGCAGTGATCAAGGCAGTTTGGACATCCATATCCGATCGGGTAGAGATTCTTTCAAAATCCAGTCCAAGCCGGATCCAATTCTGAATTGCAGAATCCGGTTGGGTCGTGATCCGGCCACCGGATCATGTTCAACATTGAGAGAGAGCATTGGACTGGATCCGGGCTATAGGAAATTTTGTTGCATTTGGATTGGACACAGACTTTAAATATCTTCAATCTTTAGGAACCGGACTGGATTTGGTCTGAGTTAATGAAGAATAAATTCGGCACTTTTGTTGTGAAAAGACTGTATTTTTCAAAATGTTTCGACTTCATTTTGGACTTGACAATTGAACAAATTTTTGGACTGCGGCTGGACTTGGACTGAGTTTTAAAAAATCAAGAGTGGATCTGGACCACAAAATTTGACAGTCCGCTCATCTCTGTCATTGGACTGACTGCAGAGCAGGGATGAGAATTGGACTCAAGGATATCTAGAAACATCAAGATATCCCCGATTTGACTAGACTTGGATTGGACTGGATCCGGACTACAGCACATTTTGTTAATTTTGGATTGGAGTGTCAAACTCTTCAAAATTTAGGATCCCGACCGGATTTGGATTTATTAATGGAAAAGAAATGGGGCATTTTTGTTGTGAAGAGGCAACATTTTTCAAATTTTTTGGACTTGGACTTTACATTTGCAAAAGTTTTTGGACTGTGTTTGGATTTGGACTGAGTTTTACCAAATTAGGATTGGAACTGGATCGAAAAATATGACGGTCCGCTCATCTCTGCTGCAGAGCACAGATGACCACTATCCGGCAGAGATGAGCGGAGTCACTTTTTTTTGACTCCGCATCCGCTCCTAATCCACGCTTTAACACTTTCAGTCCCGCAAATGCCCCATATCTTGGAGAGCTTTGCAATCCTATAACCCACTAGGCGATTGAGCTAGAGAGCTATCCAAATAATCCACAGATTCAGCAAGTCTTGTAATCAAAACCAAAAAAAAAGTTTTTCGTTTTCGTTGGGGGATTTCTGGAGGTGACGTCACAAAGAAGGCATGTTTTGGAAATTTTGACTTTATTTGGCCGTGCCTGGGACCCAACCCTTTGACCCACTCTTTTGGCTCAAAGTTTTGTTTAAAACTATGTAAAAATCCACGTCTACAGAGCCCTGCATTGACTTGCTCGCATATCTGTAGCCAAAAGTGTGGGCCAAAAACCCAGTTTTTGGCCTAATTCAAAACTTTTCAAAAAAGGCATAATTTGCCCTTTCAGGGCAAACTTTGGCCAGCCGTAAATCGGCAGCAGATTGAGCTAGAGAGCTGTTCAAACCCCGTAATGACTAGTGGCGTTGTGTAGTTTAGAATAAAAATTTTTTTTTAAAATTTGGTTGGGGGTTTTTGGGCCAATGGGATCATAACAGGACCATGTTTTTTTGGTTAATTATATGACGTCATCATCCGATCCCACGTGCTAATATTTTGGCTTGCAGTATTTTTGGATTCTAGGGCAGAATATGCGTTTTAAATGCCCTTGATTGAGTTTCTAGCGTTTTTGGTTAACAAGTTAGGCCAAAAACAGCTAATTGGTAAGCTTTTCTCAATACTTTTGGGGTATTTCACAAATTAATTTTAAGTTTTTTTGGCCCTGATCTTGGAACCAGGAACACTAAAAATCCGTTCGGACACTTCAAAGTCCCGAATAGTAACAAAAAAACAGCTAAACTCAAAAAAAATTTTGTGTCTTTTATATGGCTCCTGCGGGTCTTGAAAGGAGGTCGGGCAAAAATGCTGACGTCAGCAAAAAATAACATAAATATCCTATCATTATATAAGCATTAAAAAAAACAGACATCCTAAACTGAAAAGTTTTTTTTTTTTGTTTCAAACCACATACCTTCACGAGTCTTAAGAGGGTTTGAACAGCTCTCTAGTTAAATCTGACGGCGAGTTAATGCCTGCGGTGGAATGCCCCCAAGATTGACTTTTGAGGGAGCAAAATTTTGTTGAATTCTTGGTTTATCCAGCCTAAAATGGAAACTCCGGCCTGAATCCACTACGCCACACCGGTGTCAAGCGAAATTTCTGACCTCTGTAAAATTTCTGACCTGTTATTGTTTTTCAGTTCTTTTGCTTCTCAGGGTAAACAAATAAAGTCTGGCAATTACTGTACTTTTTTGATGTGTGTGTAATTGAAAACATTTTGGTTAGATGTCACGTACCCACAACAACTTATAGCACCGGAATAACTTTAACCATTGAAAATTTTTGGACTTTTTGTTGACCTCAATTATTTTTATTTTTTTCAGCCAAACCCAAACCCTAACCCGACACACTTACCTAAACACGAATTCCTAAGCCCTAATAATCAGTTTTATCATCGTATTTAGTATGTGTAATATTACACTGTGCATGCGTACTGGGTGTGAAGTCAGAAATTTCGCAAGTCAGAAATTTTGCTTGACCCCGGCTCGATGATCATCTCTGCTATCCGGTTTGCCGTTTGGATATCCGGCAGGATAGTGAGTTTGCAACCGGATGCGGAATACGGATATTCAAAAACTGCTTTCAAACAGAAACCGGTTGCGGAACCGGATATCCGAAACGCTTTTAACGATATCTTGAAGATTCAGACTTTTGAAAAAAGTTGCACATTGCACAATCATTCATTTGTTATTTTTAGAAGCTTGTTTTCAGCCTCTTGTGCCATGACTCCGAGTCTGTCTATGGTGTAATATCTGTACCGTAGCCATCTCATTCCCCCTCTTAATCTGCTAATTGGATACGCCCAATGGTGCCAATCCTAGTGTTTTTCCACTAGATCTAGTGTTTTTTTCATTTCATCTAGTGTTCTGGTGTTTTTTTGTGGGTGTCTAGTGTTTTTTATGAGTGAGCTAAATGTAATTTATTGCACAATTTTGTGTAACAATAACTGTAATTGAGACGTTTTGATTTAGTGCAATGGAAATTTGCTAAAAATTATACCTTATTAAATCCTGAATTGCACAAGACAATGTAAATGTTTTGAGTTCAACAGCTGTGAAGTCATTTGGTCATCTGTTAAAAGTTTCAGTGACCTGTGCAAAGAAACACCAGCGTTGCTGCTATCTCCTGTTTTCTTTGTATCTGGTTACTAATGAGTTTGCACAATGTCAGTACCAGGGTTGCCAGATTGGACTTTTTTAGGTCCAAATTTGCAAAATCTGGACCATTTCAATCACGTTTGGACCAAAAAAAAATTATTTGGACCTTTGGACCTTTGGACCTTTCGAGCTTAAAGTTTGGACCTTTTTACGATTTTAATAAATAAGACTTTATAGATTTCAAAAAAATTGTAAATTTGGACCTAATTTGGACCAATTTATGAATACATTTGGACCTTTCCTCTGTAGAACATCTGGAAACCCTGTTCAGAACAATGTTTACTGTGTTCCTGGATTAAGAATAGTTAGTGTAGCTCTACTCTGATCTAGTCCAGACTAGCTACTAGCACTCTAGCTCTTTCTATGTGGTCTGTAGTCTACACCAGGCTTTGTTGTCTTCATGCCTATTCGACGTGAGCCTGCATTGACTGGCTGTTGGATGATACCAGGCCAGATAGATAGCTTTTTTCTTTCTTAAACATATGAAAATTTGTTGTTTTGTGACATTAACTTGTTAGATTGAACTTTTACTTAGTCCGTTATTTCAATGTAAATGACATATTTTAATCCAGTTTATTGTTTTGAATGCTGTTTTGGTTTGTAGACCAGCATTGTTATGTAGGCTTGGTTAATAAATAACATAAAGTGCAACAATAATGGGAATGGGTAGGATTAGTAAATGAAATTTTGAATGTGAACTCATGGAAGGTGTTAAAATCTAACCATTGTTGCCAAAGAAATGGCTAATGAAAATCTTGGTGTACCAACAGAACTGTCACCAGAAAGTCTTCAATAGGGGGCTTGTTTACTTGTGCAGTGGGGGGTCTTGACATTCTAAAATTTGAACAGAATCACTGTTTCATAGTGCTTCAGATTTCAATTGGGCTTTGGAGCTTTGTTTCAGAAGGGCTAAGCCTACCAAAGCCCCCCTGTGGCGACGGGACTGTGTGGCAAAACTTCAACTTGCTTTTTAATGCATCTGATTTGGAAAAGTTGCCTACTTAGGTTACGTGATATGTCAAGCTTGCAAGGTATGTCAAACTTTCTCTTTATAAGCATGACAGGGCCCAAAGTGGTGTTGCAACATCTCAGGTGGCGTTGCGTTGAAATTGAATGTGTGATTCACCACAAACGGGATGTGCGTGAAGACCGACACCCATCAGGCCAGATGTGTGGTGCGAACAGGCAAAAATAGAGAGTGATCTTGTTGAGTGACCTCTAATAATGCTTGTGAAGCTAGTGAACAGTTGATAGTACGTGCTAATGGTGACAGCAAGAGTGAATTCGTGGTCTCTATTGTTGCTTCCTGTCATAGTGTGAAGCTTTGCACACTTACTGCTTGGGCTTTCCATATGCAACAGTGGCACAACGCATGCACAATGCATTCAGGTAGTGTCTATTCTGCTTCATGAGGCACATCCTGTGCGGGGACTAATTTGCCTTCATTTGAACACAATTGATTGAAGTGGTCATGAAACAAGTACAATATGCAGAGAAAATTGGTTGGGGTTTAAGAGCTTATGGTTAGGGTTTTGGAACAGTGCTTATGCTCATGGCTTAGGGTCAAGTTTTAGGTTTAGTGGTTCAGTGTTTAGAGTTAGGGTTTAGCCCGCAGTAATGCAAACGAGAAGCTGCTAAGTGCTTGCCAGCCCTGTAACCATTACAACACTTGTCCATGTATGTGGGACTGAACTGTTACAGATGTCACACTCAACTAAGTAGGACGTGTGTTCCAAATTTTTCATGTGGCCACTGCAGCCAATTGTGTTCAGCTAAAAGCAAAATAACTTCAGCAGTTATTTTGCCTCACGAGGCAGAATAGACACTACACAAATGTATGTTGTGTTTAAGACTAGCAATCAACAGATAAATTTTCCGATGTTGCCAAAGTATTATTTGATGAAATTCCGCTGATATACAGTATATTGGCAATATTTGCTCCAAAGCCGCTATTCTAGTTCTTTGCACAGAGAGTTCCGAAACCAAGTTGCTACTTTGTCTTTGATTAATTAATGCAAATTCTCCTAGTTCGTACTCTTCCTTACGACACGCAGCCTTCCGACTGCACCAAGTAGTGCGCAATATTCAAACCACTCCGCAATCGTCCCAGTAAATCGGTCTATGACGTAGTATTCACTCTCAGGTTTTGCACAGTAAGCAGATGGCTGCCTGTGAACAAGGCCATGGTTTTTGACTATCTTAGTGACCTAGGTTTGTGCAGCATGCCATGTTACACGCATCTTCATCGCACTGAAGTATTGTCTTTCAACTGTGGTTTGAGTGTTGCAAAATGTTGGCATCGGTTATCGGCAATGAAAAATAACAACATCGGTACCGAAAAAGCCTTTTAGAAGCAATCTTCAAATCTAAATTCCTCCAACTTATCCTAATATTTCTTCCAACTTATCACAGTAAATGTTAGTTCTGAGGGTAACTTGAAACGAGACTTGCTACTTTAATCACGGACTTGCTTCTATTGGCATAGGAAAGTGTTGCCCTCCGCTGAAAGTGACCTTTTCAAAGGGGCTCCTGAGGCACAGTGTTTAAAATGTGGGGATTGTTTCATGTCATTGAGCAGTTGCTACTTAGACGAAGCAGGGACGTTGTTGTTTCATGATAGTAGTATGCAACGAGAAATGCTGTTGCCTGTTCCAAAACACCCGTATTAGAGACCTGCAGTGACAGCGTTTGAAATTTTGTCAGCTTTGATGCTGAGTACCTGTGATACAAAGGGGCCTGTCATGACAGCCAAACAGACCCCCCTGGATGCGCCCCTGCAATAGACGGATGTGCAGCTATATTGGCATCAAGCTGTCAATTTTATTTCGTACAGTGCTATGCAGACAATCGTAACCCACAGTTAGAAGAAATGACCAGCAATTTTGAAATTATTAACAAACTAATTTTAAGCGTTGTTGGATGAATGTTCAAGCCTGAGAGTTGAGTGTATGGTTTGATAAAAGTATATTTTCAGACAACATGCGATATGAATGAGTGCAATAAACAAAATTACTAATCTGTAAGGATCAAGCACCAGGAAAAAATCACAATAATTGTTTAATGAGATGTTCGTGCAGTCAACAAACCAGTGTGGTAACTAGAAGTTACAGCTAGAGGGGAAACCTAGCCGAAAGAGGTACACTGGCCTCTGTAGGTGACCTACTAGTCAACAACCAGAAAAAAAAACTTGAAAAATATGGTGAATCTGGCTGTGGATGGCTAAAACCCCAAATCAAAGTAAAAAAACTCCAAAAATGCAAGAAGACAACAACCTCAATTAAAAGAATATTAAAATCGAAATATAAGCTAAGTCAGGGCCTGGTCTTTACATTTAGCTGGCCAGGGGAGTCAAATCACCCCTTTTCCCTCCTGTCAGTTATTCCATTGCAACAAAACTTTTTATATCAATTTAAATAAAAATTATTATTTTTTAAAATCTTATTACAGTTGATAAACATCAACGCTTCAAATCTTTTATCAGTCAAACAACATCCTTGATCTTTACAGAAGGTCTAACAGCTTAACTGTTGTGCTAAGTGTTTGTAAGTGTTGCAAATCGTTATGCAGGAAGGTGCTGTGCATTATTCGGGGTTTGTGATAATTGCTTTTGTTAGGTTTATTCTCACAAAGGCCATTGTTGGAAAACCAAACTGCATTGAACATTTCCTAAAGGGTGAAGTGGATATGTGAAGAAATACAATGATTTTTGTACTGGAAAAATTCTTACAATACAAGGGATATAAAAATTGGCTTATTTTTATCAATAAAATTTGGATAGGTTCAGCAGTTTGGATTAAAAAGCTTAACATGTCTGTCTATCTGTTAGTGGCCCCACAGGCCATATTTTGTCCATGACTGCTGTAAACAAATCTTTCTATATTATAACAAAACTACTGTGAAGCATTTCATTGGATTGCCCTATAAGTGATCTCCCAACAAGAAAAAGTTTCAAAGTAGGAACTAGAACAGTTTTATCTTAGTAAATCTACATCTCTTGTCGTATACATAGTGTGTACATGAAATTTTTATTTGATTTTTTACCTCAGTTAATGTCGTTTTTACATGAATCATCCATTCAGCTCAAGATTTGTTGAAAGATCATTGTGACTGAAAAATTGCATAATTTGCAGCTGAACGTAGGCATTCCTGCTTTTTGACAGGCCCAGCAACCAATCTTAATAACTGATTGTCTTGCTTTGCATTTAAGGTGCGTTTAGCATGGTGGTTCTGTAAATAACCTGAAATTGTGCTGCACTGCTACCTATCAAGAGTTGTTAATTATGAACAAAGACTCTTTATCATTTTTTGACAAGCTCTCTTTGTCTTTAGAAGACAATCGTATTCGAGAGCCTTTGAAGTATGCCTTGGGTATAGCAACTGGAACAGCACTGTTGGATTTTGCCATAAAAGGAAAGCCATACCGATCTTTAGTGGCATGGACTGCTGTATTTATTCCTGTTTTACTTGGCAGTTCACTTTACCTTTCTTACACTGAAAGACTGGAAGCAGTGAAAACTGCTCAGTTTCAAGCTGGTTTGAGGTATCGTACTTTAACAGAAGGAACCAAATCTGGATACTCAAAAGACAAATGACAAATGCCTGAAATATTAGAAATGCCTTGGTGTTGAACTTGTGTATAGAATTACTTGATGTTTCTAATTAAAAATTTTTGGAAACAATTGTTGAACATGCTAATCAATGTTTATATTGGTCAGCTGCTTTAAAATGTTATTTTCTGTCTTAATGGAAGCTTCAACAACAACTTGACAGTGATGTATGATGAAACTACACAATCATGATATTTGAATATCAACATTGTACAAGGTTCACAGCAAATGTTATTCTGTGTGACATGCGTTTTTCATATTTTTACTTACAGTGTTAGAAAATTGTATTTTGATGTCAGTATTGTGTGCTAACAATCATGGAAGAAGTGGTTGACAATGTTGTGAAAAAGGTAACATAAGAGCTTTGATTTAAAAATTTTTGAGTGTGGACAATAAGCATATTAAAAGGTTGTTAAATTTTTTAAACAGTGGTTTTATATTTTTGAGCGGGCTAATGCTGTTAAATATTTTCATTGCCTTTTCTTATAATGTTAAGTACCAGTGTCCAGTATGGGTAACTTGCACACTGTGTAAAGTGAGTTGTAACTTTATTGTATTCCTTGATACTTGTGTTAGCTATGCCTTGATACGTGCAAATATTTTAGTTTGAAGAAGCTGAAAAAAGTTTGCAAGCAATTGAAGATAAGCTTGAAAGTAATTTTGCGGAACAACTGTCTGAAAACTCCCCAAACCAAGAAAATGTGCAGGATAAAGCATCACTGCTGCGTGAGCTGAATGAGGTGCGACATTGAAATATTTTGCCTTGTGTGTCCATTGCATGGTCTGCTGTTTTTGTTTTGATGACCTGCATGCTTGGTTGACACTGCATAACTGTTTTGTCTCTGTCAAGGATTTACAAATATCATATGCTTGCAAATTTATGCACAATTCTTTCATAATACTCTGTTGACACAATAAAACCAAAGCTATCATCAAACAAATCTGATTTGCTGTAAATGTTGCATAAAGGAAGATGCTTTTACTATGCAACCATGTGTTTGCTCATTAATGTGTCGTTCAGGCACATGGCATCTTGTTGAAAATAGCTCTTTGCATTTGTGCATTGACCAGGGCCGGTTTTAAGCCGATTTGACCGATTTCTTCTAATCGGGCCCCGTGCTCCGCCTACTAACCAACACAAACTTATGCTTGTGGATAATGCTGGCACGGGGCCCAGTGTTTTTTATGTTATTTTGAGCAACAAAACAATTATAAAATTTTTCCAACAGTCTTGCAAAATGCAGTATGAACTCGCTTTAATACCACTATCAAAGTACACCAAAACCTTGATTTACAAAGACCTCAGTATTCAGATGATATAGTTGCGGTCTCTGAAAAAGTCTTTGCAGTGAGCAAGGTCAAAACTTAAGAAAACTCTGGATGGGGCCCACAGTATTTTGTAAGTGTGGGATCCGTTGCCAACTAAAATGCAAGTGAACTGCGCAGTTTTTAACGCCATCATCAAAGTTCTACAGTAAAAATGGTCACTGCTTTCAGTGTGAGTAGCCAAGTTTTTTTCACTAGCACCTCACTAAGGCAGAGAGGGCTTAAGGTTTTTAAGCTGTTTTCTTTTTTATTTATAAAAACGTTTCGTATTTGGCAGGTCATGTTTCAATAGTTTCTGCAAAGTATGGCTCGATAGTTGTTGAATGTTGATGTTTCAATATTTACTACTACTTGTTTTCTGAAGGTAACATTTATTTCGTAATTGCAAACGTGTGCTGCTTAGTCAGTCTTTTAATAGCGTTGTTCATTCTCCCTCTTGTAAAGATTTACAAAGGCAACCTGAAACTGGCGAAAATGTTTGACATAAACTTAGTTTCAATTATGGATGACTATTTCAGGTGTGCAAAAATAACGGTACCTTAAATAGTAACAGAAAATTACTAACAGTTAAGCTATTTGCAAACAGAAGTGACCATTTCATTCAAGTGAATTGAGCCTCATTATGTTCTTGTGGTGAAAATTGCATCATGAAACACTACTGAAGCAAGGATTGTGGCATCAATCTCACAGATTGGCAATGTAATATCTGAGATGTAGCCTAACAAATTAAAGTTGCAAAAATTCTGAAAACGTAGAAAATGGAAAAATTTTCGTGGAAGTTTGAGGCTATTATAGTACTTTGCCTGCTTTGTAAAAATGAAAAAGTAGGTTTAAACTTTTTGGGAGATCTACAACCATTTCATATATTTCTTTAGTGTTAACAGAGAAAATAATTTTTAACCTTCTCCTGGATATTCAGTTTTAATCGGTGCTCTGTTAAGTGTTTTTCACTGTAACCATTTTCCACATGAAAAGAATGCAGTTACAGCCAGGTGTTGTGTACAGTCGAATTTGGGCTATTTATTTAAGGATATGTTTTGTCTGTAACTAAGCTAAATATTAAGAGTCAAAGACCAAGAGACCTAGGCCGAAAATGTTACGTAGCAGCCGAAAGAGACCTAAAGCTAAGCCATCAACAGACCGAAGCATAAAAGAGAAAGGGGCGTTTGACAAATATTTTAACCACTGAGGGTATACCTTCAATGCCACACCACATCGAAGATGGCGACAACGTAGCAGCTAACATGGTCATGTTACGCCAGACAGTCAAAGTGGAAGTTTATGTACCGGAAGTGATACGAACGTGTTGATTCTGACTAACAAGGAACCTCGTCAGATGTGCATCTGGTGAGGCATGCGAGCAAAAAATTCAAAATGTGGACGAACAAATGATCCTGCGACTAAGAAGTCATGAGTCAGAATATTAGGGACTTTCTCCAGAAACAGGAATGGTGGGACACGGTTTTCTAAGTTTCACTGCAAAAGAAGAACACCATCAATTGTCATCCATGGTTATTATTCCTGGCCTGGAAAAATAGAATCTTTTGTTACTACTGCAAATTTTTCAGTTCTGGATATCCACTAGCACAGGACTCCATGCTTCTCCTCTCTGGAGGTACTGCATTCATAACTCCCTCTGATCAGTGAGGTGCCTGACCAGAGATGAGGTATCAATGAGGGTTGTAATTGTTTGATTTATTGGGTTCAATGGCACTGTAGATTGAAGTCTCTGCTGGAAAGGTCTTGGCGTCAACCTTACGGGCCTCACTTTGTAGCATCATCGATTTCTGTCATTATGCCATGCTCCCCCTCGAAAGTTTCTACACACCACTGAGTGGGGCCCCGCACTTGCTAGAACGCTGGCCCTGGTATTGACATTTCCCCCTTTTAATAATGTGTTAAAATTTAGAAGCTCAGCTAAAGAGCCTTTTTTAAAAGTTTTAAACTTTTTCAATTTAATTGGCTTAGTGATGTCCAACATTCCCTGTAATGTATGCAGCTGTTTAAATGCCCAGTACCACCAGACCATTTGCACAGTGAAATGTCATTTTTGCACACTTGCAATATTCCAAGTTTAATATTGTATATATATCGCATAGCCCTTTTAACGCTTGAAACGCTTCACTGGTTGTGTGTTTACATGGTTGCGCAATTGCATGCGCACTCAAACATATATTTGCTCAGTGTAAATTTTTCTTGGAGGGAACACTGGTGATGTCTCTAATCCTCACTTCATTGTTTCATGTCTAGTGCGGCTTGTCTTCGCTGTTTAAACGGCTGCGCATGGTTTCAATGTGAAAGCTAACCTTTTTAGCATAAATGTTACACATTTTAATATGCTGCACTTGTTAAATATTTTGAATATTTGAAGATCACACAGTGACATAGTTGGGCTGTCGTTGAAAAGTTGCTTAAAACAATGTGCTGCTGTCTGACCAAAACTCACACAAGATACGTCGTTCGCATTGCATGGGATGGAAATACAGCTATGCAGCATGGGAACACATGCATTTACGATCCTTACAACATAGCTCCATCAAAAACATTGACTTTGTTCTGATTTCTCGCTAAGGTTCAACATCACAGATGCACCTGATGCGCGCACTTTTTCTCCAAGAATTAATAAAACTGGTTCACTGTGTTCAGCACAAAGTTCCGAATTGCATATAAGAAATAAATCGTTACTTTAGAACAGTGGGTCTTAACTTTTTCTCTACCACGCCTCCGTAGTTCTCCTTTGTTTCAAGCCCCCTTGACTTTAAAAAAGTAAATTGGATGGAATACTTTCTCGTTCAAAAACTTTCCATGTTGAAGAGCTCGCAAGGGCTCTCAACCCCCTGGAAATTTATTGATGCCTCCCTGGGCAGGCGTGTCCCCCCGGTTACAAACCACTGCTTTGGAATAATGTGTGTGTGTGATTTTGCGTATAAGCACGTAACCTATTGCTAACAAGACAGTGGACTGCAAAATTTTTACCAAGCGTTATCTGGGTCACGTTAAGGAAAAGATTGAGAAACACTGCCCTAAGCTTTGAGAGGGTGGGCTCTTAGTTAAAAAGACTTGCAGTACTCCGACGAGCGAAACTACCGTAACATCAGTTTCGTAGGAGCTAGCTGTTTTATTGGTTAATCACGTTTATTACCGATGAATTGGCTTATTGTTTCTGTTCATCAAAAAACTCGTATTGCTAAGTTTTAAATATGTGACATCCAAAGTCGCAAGATTTTTCCCTCCTAAAATATGCTTCTAAAAGGCAGTCGCAGAGAACCAGTGACTAAAGAGCGCACACATGTGAAAGCATAAGTTTGTTAAGTTAATTACGCAAATTGGTGGATTTACTTTTGCTGAAGTCCCTCCAATCGTATTTTTATTTACACCGAAACGAGCTGCACTAGAGCATGGCATGTTTGTCCTCGAGAAGATCGGGTTGCAAGTAAACGACGTGAACATAGGTCTAGGAACAGACAGTTTTTGGGGGGTTGCGAAGGATATTTTGTCCGAAAAACTTTTATGCGGCAAACTCTCCCCCTGCAAATTTTCTGTAGCTGTTGGTCACTCATCATCTCTCGCAAACTAGACGAAGATACTCAATGTGCTTTCGTTTCTTCCATGACGAAATAAAGTTTTTTTCTTTTTTTGAGTCAAACGCACTTTTGCACTCAATAAGAAAAATGTTTATTCCCGTTAAAAGTGTTAAACGATGCCAAAATTCTGTGCGCTAATTTGTGGGATTTTGCCCGAATTTTCGACAAAGCAAAACTTTTTTGAGGGTGCGCTTACACCCCCAGCTCGTACACCACTGGACGTGGAGTCTGATTGGTGAACCACAATCCCAGCTCTAGCAAAACGTTTGCTTCAAATCTGCGTTGCCGTGCAGTCACGCCGCTGAAAAGGTACATTGCTTTAGATTCGGTTTGAGTGTTTGATCACATATTGCTTCGTTTTGCGCACAGGTTAAAAAAGACTATGCAGAGATCAGAAAGGAAGCTTCTGAGCTTGGGAAATTGCAGAGGGAAATGGCGATTGCATTTCAGCAACAACTTGTATCTACCGTGCAGAAACTTCAGGCTCTTACTGATAATGGACTAACTTCGAAGGTATTGGGTTTGTTCAGCCACGTCATGAATTCGGTTTTAACTTTTTGTTCATGCGATTAATGGTTTGCAAGACAGTATTGCACAAGCTAAAAAAACGAGTTTGCCTTTATCTTAATATGTTTTGGAACAAGTTGAATCACAGACGAAAACGTTGCGCCAGCAGTATTGATTCATTAATATCGTGAGTTTTCATTTTGTGACTGCGCATTTTTGAGCAAGTTTTTTTTCCAGATGAAACGTAACCAGAATTCGTTGCAATGGAAAGATGCGATAGAACTCGGGGACGCCAAAAGCGCCTTTCTATAATTATCCTGGTCCGTTGTACAGTAATTCAAAATCCGCTTTTTGTAAAATTGCAACCTTTCGGATTCTTTGAATGTTTTGTTGCATGAAGTGCATCAATCTCTTTGCTCTGCCTTCCGTCGCTCGTGAATACCACCCCACGGCACTTCTTGATTTGCGCTGCAGTGTATTGCCGTCTACAACATCCAGCGCGCACTGACAGGAATTTCTGGAGAGACATAATACTTCATTCCTTTTAGTGATAATCTTCATTCCCGCCTGGTCGCACGCAGCAGAAAACCGAAAAAGTGCATGTTGGAAGCCCTGCTAAGATGTTAGCAGTACCAAATCGTCAACATAAAGCAAACGGTTGATCATGTAGTTCCCAACAATAACACCCTCGTCGACTCGGCCCTGACTATCTATACACTTCATATAGACTGTGAAGAAGATTGGTGGCAGCACACACACCCTTGTCAGGGTCCAGCACCCACGTAGAACGGTTGTAATTTAACTCCGCCGACACGGACACAAACTACTGAGCAGGACTACACATTTTAAATACAGTAAACCTCGTTTAATCCGGATTTTCGCCAAGCCTGGATAAATCTGGTGGTACGAATGATTTCTAGCGTTTTTTTTTTTTTTTTATAAAAATCTTCGGTTTATCCAAATTAATTAATCCGGATCTTCGCCAATACCGGATAAAACTTTCTCTTTTCACATCTCGTAATCCGGATTTTTATCTCCAGGAAGGATTCAGCAGCGTTCAGACGCAGCGCAAACGTGCTCACGATCACCAACGAGCATTTAGAATTATAACAACCGCCGCAACTGCGTGCAACATTCAACTAATCATAGAGACGATTATTGCGTCATACACGGGCATGGCTATGTTGAACATAACGCTCAAGGCACGCCGCCGCACCACGGTTTCAATCTATTGATCAGTGTTGAGTGTGCTTGTGTAGAACATGATCCCTGAGTGTATTGTACTCGGTAAGATGTCTGGAGGGCATTATCCTCCAAATAGAGTGCCTGCATTTCGACCAGTCGCAGAAATCTATGCGTCAGTCCAAAATCCAAGATTCCTTTGCAGCCAAGTAATATAAAATTATGAACTTGAGATTGTTCATAACTGCTTGGATATGGTGGTAACTACTCTGATGTACCATTTTAAAAGCATCAATAAATTCGTTTTGCTTCTGTGAAAGTATCCTGTTGGGTCGTAAATGTGTTCAATGTAAGTAATTTTCACCAATATCTCAGCATTTAGATGCCGCCAGGTTACAAACAACCACCTTCGGTTAATCCGGATCTTCACCTAAACCGGATGAAATCATCAGTCAAATCGAATCCGGATTAACCGAGGTTTACTGTACACTTAAACAAACGCTGGATTAAACTGTGCTCAGCTGCACCTCACAGGCAGAGTCCGTGAAATCATGTGTGAAGGGGACAGGTTCTCCCAGCGCCGACAGGAAGCTTGTTGCGCTGATTAGAAGCCATCAAAGAAAATGCGTCCTGGATTGTTGAGGTCGACATGAAACAAATTTCTGAACCACAAGTAGGGTACTTTCTAAGTGAGAGCCGGCAAGTTTTTTTAAACATGCTTCGGGCGACCATGATGAGCCACCAAAGAGCTCAGCTTAAGCGAGCCAGACACAGCACGTTGGAGCTGCGTGTTTACATGGAGCTGCCAGGTTGCGCGTTCTGTGTTGCGGTCTCTTGTAGGTAAGAGTCGCAAGCTGAACGAGTAATCTACTTCTTTTGGTAGTTGTAAGACTGCAGGGTTTTCAGTTTCATGTGGCGAACTAAGAACAATTTCTTGCGACGGCACTTACGTAAATTGTTTATAAAACTAAATAACGCACTGCAGTACAGCAGTCGTCTAGCTTACTACAGTATACAACCGGTCCACCGAATGTACCACACTGCAATCCATGCAGCCGTTTAATGTCATTTTTACTGCAGCCTGAATTGCAGAACTCAGATAAAACAAATACGTTGCACCAATTCACCACAGCAGTCGTGATTTAATTTCTCTATTGCATCATCCAACCTTTGGCAGATGTTCAGTCCAATGCAAAGCACATGCTCGCTGCTTCAATATACTTTCTCCAGCGAGCTCACTAACGAACCAAGACTGTGTTAACTCTTCCGAAAGCTAACTTGAACATTCAGGCGTTTTGGTGAATCAGCAGAAATTGTGTTAATTGGTCTGGAAGGTGAGCTAATGAGCTTACTTGATCGTCATGCAAAAGGACCTAATTTCTTTCGTCGAACTCCAAGCATGTGTCTGTCTTGTCGTCAGAGTCTATCGCCTTCATCACTAACTCAAACACAGAAATCATGGCATAGGCGTGTGTTGCTTCCTTACAGTGTTGCCTGTTGTACTTTTCCGACATGGAAAACTTACGGTTTCAGGGATTTTGAAACATCGACGTGATTTTAGCGTTTACATTTCGCTACTATATTTTTGGTTTAGTTCAGAGTAATCTTATTGCCAGCTCAAGAATTCACAAAATTGGCCAGAAGCATGTGATCTCCCACACATGTCCTTTCGAAGATATAGTGCGTTGCATGGCGTGGAGGGTTCGTTCGTATATCAGTAATTTTACTATCCGGATGACGGATATATCCTTACATTTGTATTTTAGCTAACCGGATGAAAACCACTAATTGTTGGACAATAGTTGGTTTAACGAGATTTGCGTGATGATGATTTTATTGTGAAAGCATGACACAGCTTTATTGTGAATATACACATATGCACTGCACGAGCGTATGTGAAAAATATCTCAGGCAATTTTAACATTCACTGCTTCTGTAATGCATTTCCTTATGGAGCAAAACACAGACTTCACCGTACAGTTCAAAAATACTCTTCTGTAATTGCGTGGTTTTAGTAGAACTTTAGTGGCCCTTATCTGGAAACAAAGAACATCCAAACTTACTAAAAAGCATGAAAAAGCTTAGTAACGATACTTTTTCATCCGGTTAACCGCCAGAATTATATCCGGATATCGGACAGCAAAAAAACTCGGTTATCCATTATCCGGATAATCCAACCCTAATGACATGGTTCTCAGTTGTACAACGTGGAAACGAAAAAACAGTTGTTGAATGGTTGAAAAATTATTTCACGTGACTGTGGTTCGTATCGCTCACTTTTGTGACACACATGCAAAAGCCGAAGAAATGCAATTGTCAAAAACCGGTGTTCTTTCATGTAATTGAAATTCTAATCTTTCGAAGGAATCCGATGCTGCTGCTTCGGCAGCCGTCCAATCGCTTGTCGAACAGTCCAAACTTGCTGAAAATTTAACCAACAAGCTGAAGAACAGAACAGATCAGACGTGATGCGAGTGTACTGTGCCGTCAGTTGCGGCCTGGTCCCTGAAGTCAGAACGCACAGCGGTGTTGCGTTACTAGACGACGGCGATGGCAACTGGTATGGATCGTTTATGTGTGGACAAGAACACCTGCATAGTGTTGAAAAGAGCTTGTGTTATTTGACATGTTCGTCAAATTATTGTGTCCCACTGGTCCAACCTGTGCCTATTTGCCTGTTTTTGTCTTAATTGTTCAAGTGACGCTCGGTCGGATGAAAAGCTAGACGCTTAGATGTTGTGGCAAGGGTAAAGGGGACCTGACGAATTATACTCTTACATTCAGTCTGGCGCTAAAGTTCTTCCAAATTTTATCCGCCCTCAACTGCTTTTTAGTCAAGAAGTAATTTGGAAATGTTACTACAGCTGGAGCAACATTAGCGAACTTTTTTTGTTGCGTGGTATTGGTAGAAACAATGGGCGACCTGTTATGCTTTCTGGTGAGCTTTTCAGATTGCAGAGTGCATTGACGTAAATGAAACCGTATAACCTTGTTTGTAAAAATGCCACATTTTCCCTCTTGTGTTTTTTTCAGTGTCAAGTTTGATGGCTCGTCATCATTTTTCCTCTTTATTCCTTTATTCCTTTCTTAATCAACCGTCGTGCTTTATCTGCTTTCTATACTTTTTTGTCGCAAGTCCGAATTTTTGTCGCAACACATGCACTGCGATCAACAGCATAGACAAGCACGAGTGTGACAGTTTCGGATTGGCTGACGGGATAGTTTCAGTGGCGGCTCGTGACTGTGATTCATAGGTGTAGGATAGATAGATAGATAGATTTATTTGGCGGTACTGGATTAATTGCGCTAAATGTATTCGTTAAAACAAAAAAAACGCCGGGGCACCGAAAAAACACAGAGGTTATCTAGTCAGGTGCCCCATAAATTACGTGAGATTGATGTTTCCATGGTGAAGGTTGTGCCGACCGCTAGACGTGC
>Ga0210059_1005143_pt1 | contig 21035 bp, 13 predicted proteins | sample Ectturendosymbi2_FD_188042 | JGI IMG/M metagenome (GOLD analysis project Ga0210059, IMG submission 188042) | Ecteinascidia turbinata endosymbiont from Florida, USA - Sample 2 (SPAdes) (version 2) | ecosystem: Host-associated > Tunicates > Ascidians > Unclassified | place: Key West, Florida...
GAAGAAAGCTGCTTCTATATTTCTCAAATCTCGAAAATTCATAACCGCTTGGTTTGATAACAAATGTGCTGCTACGCCTTGTGGTACTGCCAAAGAATATTTTGCAGTGCACCCGATCTCGATTTACAATGTTGGTGAAAAACTAAGAAAATAAACATCAATATTCTGACTGCTAAGGGGGGGGGCTTGAGCCCCTTAAGCCCCCCCCTGGCTGTGCCTTTGCGTGGCCCCCTAAATTTAACTGTGCATATATCGTGGCACTTGGGTTATGCAATGTCACGGTAAAGCTACCAAGTGAAGGCCTCTGTTTGTGGTCCCCAGAGAACCTCTCCATGGCCCCCAAGGGGGCCGAAGGCCCCGTTTGAGAAACCCTGGTCTATTAGATGCGCCTTGCCTTTCCTTGGCTACGTTTTGTCGACTAAACCCTCTTTTAACATTCTCTTTCTTCTCTTCAGCATCACATGCACACTCGTCATAGGAGGGATTGTGATGAAAAGAAGGCTGTTGTAGTGGTGAAGCATCATTACCAGGGTTGACAATTAAACGCGACACGTGCAAGCAGGGTTGCGGAGTCGTAAGGAGTCGGAGGTTTTTGGGTCGGAGTCGGATTCCTAACACCACTGGGAGTCAGATTGTTTTGTCCGACTCCGGATGTCCAATTGGATCATTTTTTACATCACGCTTTTAAATTGGGAATTCCTGTTGAAATGGTACAATTTTTTTTGAAAGTTTTGTTGAAACATTTCTTGCTGTGTACCAGGACTTCCATTGATTTTAACAGTCAAATTTCATTTCTTCAATGTTAAGGAGTCGGGAGTCGGAAATTTTGGAAAGGTTGGAGTCGGATATTTTACCTCCGACTCCGCAACCCTGCGTGCAGGTACACAAAAGTAACTTAGAGGCTTAGCTAATCTATGTTAAAGTGCGGTTTACAATCAGGGGGGCTTAACTTAGTTTTTTAACACCATTTCGTGCGGCTTACAATTAAGAGCAGCTAGCAATCGAGTAAATACGGTAATTGAAGTATATTTGAATGAAGACGTATGTGTATGCTAATTGTATCCAGGAAAAAAATCTGCGAAACTTTTTAACACAGATTTAGAGCTTTCTCTTAACACGGTGCGGAAAAATTTTTTGCATTAGCAACCAATTTGTCTTTACATGGTTGATTGTGATATCAATCTTTGTTTATTAAGGAAAAGTTATCAAAATGAAATCTTAACTTTTAGTAAATAGATTATCTTGCGAGGATATTACGTAAGAATGCATCACACAAAGCTATTATCAACCATTTTATCACAAACATGTGTGGTCAATTCTTTTTGCAGTATCACCTTTTTAATAAGAATGCTTTAATTGTTAAAACTTTATAGTATTTGTTTCTGCAGAGACGTGATTCCAGTCTGTCGCAAGTTGAGTTTGCTTTGTTGAAAGGTAATCAGATGAATGACAACAGCAGTCACGCAAATCGTAAGAGAGCTGTAAATCCATGCTGTTAAATAAAAGCTGTGCTGTTGGTGTTTGTTGTGTACACCAACTTGCCCAAAGTCATATCTGATATGAGTTGAATAATGATTAAGCAAATCACGTGGTTAGCCTTGAGCAAATTCGTTACCAACTTGCTGAAAATAACTACTACGTGCAGCTGAGGTAGAGTTGTGGAACCACGTCAGACACCACAGTTTTTTTAGCACCTTCGATAGTTTAAGAAAGATAGGGTTGATAATATTGTTTTACTGATAGCGTTTGTGCCACGTTCTCTGGTGTTTTTTGCCTGAATCTTTTTGCTTGAACTTTTTTTATTTAGCGTTATCAGGATATTTCCGTTGTATTACATATGCGTGAAAATGCAAAGTTACTAATTTTTTGAAATGGCCACGTACTGGACAGCGTTTGTAGTTTCCGTAGTAGCGGTGGTCGCAGCTTTCGTTTATAGGAAGTCATGGCTGGACAGTTGGAAGAAAAGGAAGATACTCAACAAATTGCCGTGTGTCCCGGAACCCATTTACCCTCTAATTGGACATTCATATTTGCTTCGAGGCAATCCTTCCGACTTCTTTAAGAATATGACTGATGGATTTCGAAGGGTGATTTGCGAGTGGGAAAAGAGAATGGCAATTTTCTGGCTTGGTCCTGTACCGATAATGTTTGTCGTGCACCCTGAATGTGTTGAACCGATTCTCAAAAGCTCAAAGCATACCGAAAAGTCTTATCTATATCGTTTTCTTCATCCGTGGCTTGGTACCGGTTTGCTAACTTCCAGCGGTGAAAAATGGCACCAGCGCAGGCGTCTCATAACTCCAGCTTTCCACTTCAATATTCTTCAGGACTTCCTAGCGGTTATGAATGAGCAAGGGCAAAAAATGATGGATTTGCTAGATAAACGGTACGCGCCTGGAGAGAACATAAATTTGGGCAAGATGGTAACTTTGTGTGCTCTCGATATCATTTGCGAAACAGCAATGGGACGAACTGTTAAGGCACAGCAGAACGAGGATTCCGAATATGTGCAAGCTATATACAAGTAAGTCGATCGAAATATTTGCTTTTTGTCACATGATGTTCATGAAACTGTGAGACTAGTCAATACGTTTTTAATTGGGAGCGTGCAGCATTTTACAAAAATTTTCACGCGTAGTTTTGCATAGATTTTTTCAAATTCGTCTTACATGTTGTCGTTTCGTGCAACTGTATTGAATCCCGTTTTTATGTTTTTTGTTAGCCTATAAAATTAAAACAGCACGTAAGTTAGGTTTGATTTACTGTGACTCAGCTGCGTCTATTGGTAAGATGAAAAATACGCTTCGTGTTTTACCTATGCAACAGAATTAAGATGATGGTCTTGTGATAAAATTTTTCATAGAAGTGTTGCATAGGCCGGGCAGAATTTGTTTTGGGAAACTGTCCTGATCGAAAACTAGTTTCTGGCCTTTGCAAGAAGAGAACCATGAAAGTAACTCTGTTAAGCTGGAAACAGCCCGTGGTGAACAAAAATTAATTGATCTGCAGTATTTTGCGGAGTAAATTTTTACAAACACTGATTTTTCTACCGGCTATTTAAAATTTGGCTTTGCTTACGTATTTTTCTATCATGCAAAAGAATATCGGAAATAATTCAACTGCGACAAAAAACTCCGTATTTGTGGTGGGATCCGATGTTCAAAAAGCTGAATAAAGGAGTGGAGCACGATCGTCTTCTAGATATACTTCATAAATTCACTCGTGGCGTCATAGAAGAAAAGCTGAAGGAGGGAAGTGCGAAGATGGTTCACAGACGGTAACTTCGAAATACTGTACAGTAATGATCTGTGAAGATTGCATTAAACGTGTCTTTGTTCAGCATGTATACTCACCCATTTTGCTACCATTTAGCACAGGGGTCTCCAACCATTTTTTCCACGTTTACTATGGTACGACCAGGGCCGGCGTTAGGAGGTGCGGGGCCCGATTAGAAACACTTTTTCGGGGCCCCACTGAGTGACGTGGGTAGAAATTTTTGAGGGGATGCATCAAGTCATGATAATAGAAAGTGATGTTAAAAAAAAGAAGAGGCCCGAAAGGGTGACGCCAAGACCTTTATAACACCGGCTTCAATGGACAGCGCCGTAAAACCCAATAAATCAACGAATTACAACACTCAATACCTTCTATCTGGCCAGGTACCTCCCTGACCAGAAGGGAGGTTTTGCGTGTAGTACCTGCAGAGAGGAGGTATTGGGTGCTATGCTAGTGCATATCCAGAGGTGAAAAGTTTGTAGTAGTAGCAAACGATTCCGTGTTTCCAGGCCAGGAATATGAGTCATGGATCACCTACCGCTTCATCTTTTGGCAGTATTCCTTTGCAGTAAAACCTAGAAAACCATGTCCCATCAATCTCGTTTATTGGGAAAACTTGTATTGTGATTGCAGGCGGTTTTATTTGGACCAAATAGTCCGGGTTAGTCTCTAACATTCCGACTCGTGACACCAGGACAAGTAGCAGGGTTGTTTACTCATCTAAATTTTGAATTTTCTTGCTCGCATGCCTCATCAGATGCAATAGTCGACGAGGTTCTTTGTCAGACTCAACATTTTCGTAAAGACTTATATATATCACTTCCCGCACGTAAACTTCCACTTCGACTATCTGGCGTAACATGGTCAGGCTGGCTGCCTGTTGCCTACGTTGTCGCCATCTTCAGTGTAGTGTGGCATTGAGAATAGTTCCGTTAAACTTGTCCAATGCACCTTTCCTTTTTTATGCTTCGGTCTTTTTTTTACCTTAGGTTTAGGCCTCTTATGGCTGCCACCAGGCCCGTAGCCAGGTTTTAAGGTTTGGTGGAGCAAAATACATTTGTAGGGGCAACATGTTTGTTTTTATTAAATGTTCAAAACAAATTTTTCTGAACACGTCCCAATTTGGGGGGCACAAAAAATATTGAGGGGGCACTGCCCCCAATTCCCCCCGTGTCTACGGGCCTCGCTGCCAAATAATATTTCCGGCCTATGTCTCTTGGTCTTTAACTCAGAATATTTAGCTCAGTTGCAGTAAAACATAGTCTTAAATAAATAGCCCAAAATCAACTGCTAAAGCCGAAAAACAAAACACCAGTAACACCTGCCTATCACTATAGAATTTGTACGTGGAAATGGCTACAGTGAAATCCAATGAACAGAGCACCGATTAAATAATTACCAACCGCTTATTAGAGTAGATTTTGAATATCCTGGAGAAGATCTACAACTATTTTCTCTATTAACACTGAAGGAATATAGAAAGGGATTGTACTGTACATCTCCCAATAAGTTTAAACCTACTTTTTAATTTTTTAAAACCGGCAAGTGTTGTAGTAGCCTCAAACTTCCACGAAAGTTTTTCCACTTTGCACCTTTTCAGACGTCTTGCTTCTTTCAGTTTATTAGGCTATATCTCAGAAATTACGACGCCAACCTGTGAGATTGATGCCATAATCCTTGTTTTGGTAGTATTTCATGACGCAATTTTCGCCACAACAACATTATGAGGCTTAATTAACTTGAACCAAATTATCTCTTGTGTTACTTTGCAAATGCTTAACTGTTAGCAATTTTCTGTTACTTTTTAATGAACCGTTATTTTTTGTACAACTGAAATAGTCATTCATAATTAGAACTAGGCTTATTTCAATAGTCTTCGCCAATCTTACGTTGCCTCATCAAATCTGTACGAGAGGGAAAGTGGACAACGCTATTGAAAGACTGACTAAGCAGCACGCATTTGCCATCAGGAGCTAAAAGTAAATTATACCTTCGGAAGACAAGTAGCAGTAACTGTTGAAACATCAACTATCGAACCGCATTTTGAAGCAACTATTGAAACCTGATCTGGCAAACACGAAACACTTTCCTAAATGAAACAGAAAACAGCTTCGAAACTTGACCATCTCTGCCTTGCCTTAACGAGGTGCTACGGAAAAAACTTGGCGAAACATACTGAAAACAATGACCATTCTTACTAAAGAATTTTGAGGGCGCCCGCGCAGTTCACTTGGATTTTCATTGGCAATAGATCCCACGCTTACAAAATGCTGTAGGCCCCGCCAGGGCTTTTTTACTTTGACCTTGTTGAGTGCAAAGACATTTTGAGAGACCGCAAATGCTTTATCTGAATACCGAGATGATTGGAAGTAAGGTTTTCGTGTATTTTGATGGTGGTAGTAAAGCGAGTTTATACTGCATTTTAAGAGACGGTTGGAATATTTTAGGAACCGTTTTGGTCTCTCAAAACACCTCGAAAAACACTGGGCCCCGCACCGGCACTATGCACAATCAGCTTCGATATAAAGTGCAAATTTGTGTTGGTTAGCAAACGTAGCGCGGGGCCCCCTTTGGCGCGGGGCCCGATTAGAAGAAATCGGCTTAAAACCGGCCCTGGGTACAACAGTGGGAGGACCGGACATAAACTCTCGGTCCAAAATTAACGAATGACAAGAGATGAACGTTGTTTCATAATAAAAGTGCATTAATTACAAAGAATGGTGAAATTGCCTCTTTTGATTTTAAAATAATGAGAAAATCTGGCTTCAGATGGGATGCACCCAAGGATGGATATTAAGCGAAGTGGTCTCCTCGGCCCCCCTTTTTTCAAAGATGCTGCGAGGCCCCCCTTTGAGGGTTTCGCACTTTGTTTTTGCATTGTTTTGTTAAAAAGCTTATGAACCACTTTAGAGCCACACATCTATCTTTCGCAGTGGCGATGTTTTGAGGCCCCTTTATGAGAGTTTGCCTCGGGCCCTTAAATTATAATATCCACCCCTGGATGTACGAAATGTCAACAAAGATTTCAGATTGCGGCAACATATCAGCTAAGGTTATAGGCCAGCATGCAGCACAGTAAAACTCAGCCAACTGACATTCACGTTGCCGCCTGACGTAATGTCATTCTTTCAGGTTATGTTACATTTTACAAATCAACAAATTTTTCGTAAATATGTTGTTTTTTTCATTGTTGATGTCTTTGTTCGCCAGAAATAGCTTCGCGGGCTGTAGCCTGGAGATCTCTGATGTAGCAGTTCGCGTGAAAATTAAAATAATAAAACACCACTTCGGCAATGCATCGGGAGGGTATCAAGACAACAGTTAACTAGCGAAGTAGAACAACTGTCAACTAGGACAATTCCTTAATAGTCAGATTCCATTCAGAGTTAACAATGGCAGATACATATTCAAACAGTATATCCGCTTTTGAACGACCCACACATTTACGTTTTTTACCGAGCCAGAAATTTTAAGCTATCGGCATGTTTTGATCAATCTTCGTAATTGCTCGATGTAAAAACCTATAATGGCAGTTTTTTGCAAGGCAAGGAAAATTGTCCGGTTGGTAGTTGTTCCGGTGGGCAGTTGTGCTAGTTGGTAATTGTCCGGTTGGCAGTTGTCATAGAACCATTGGAGAGGAATCCGCAACAACACCGCAAATACCACAGATTTAAACTAAATGTGAAACGTCTCGCGAACAACTTTATATCTGTTTTTCATTGGTTTTTCTGCGGAAACTTTGCAAGATTTCCGGACTTTTCTCCCTGGTTTACAAATTGTGTTTTTATTGAAATTTTTCGCACTGATAGCTTTCATAGCATCGTTGAGAGCACGAAATAAAACGTCTGTTAGCAACTGCCTTAAAAGGTCGTGCAAGTCTTGGTTAATTTTACAAATATTTTTTTGACTGAATCGGCTTGGCTGCTGTTGCCATGCCTATAAAACTTTTTCTTGTGCGTTTACTATTAATTTAGTTCATGTCGATGGGAAATCGAGTGGTGCTAACACTATGCGTTTCGCTGCAGTAAGTTCAGTTAGTTTGGGCCTTGACGTCATTGGTGCTTGACGAACATTTCAGAAAGCTTTCAGAATTGTTTGTTTTGGGATGCGCTGTTGCCAAAGCCAAGCTGCAATAATTACAAGAAAGCAGTGACAGGAATTTTCTGCTTCGTTCCAATTCTGGCTATGACTGTTGCCAGGGCCGGATTAACCACAGGGCAAACCGGGAAAATTCCCGGGACCTCGCGCTTTTGGGGGCCTCGTGCTTGAATATCAAAACACTGCTTTACTGACTTCTCGATTACTGCGTTTAGTTAGTCTATAAGTTAAGGAAACTGACAACTTTGGCATTTATCGATTTTGAGCGACTTGAAATAATTGCACCAAACAGCACCACGCTTTATGACCAAACAATTAGACCGAAATCAGTGCATGCATGGGCGTCCGCAGAAATTTTTCCAGGGGTAACAACGTCGAAATTTCGCTTATCCTTTTCAGGTTGCTGACGATGCAATGCAAATGGACGTTCACAGAACGCTCAACCCTTTCTACCCCATTCGTCTATGCTGGTTGAACCCCCATTCTCAATCTTTTGTCTGAAATGTTTTCTACACTTCCGCTATCAGAAATGCTTTTTCTTTTCATATACTGCCTAATATACATTTTTTGAGCACTTTCTACAAATAAGTCACAATATAAGAATAATCAACGGCCAGAAAAACATGAGCAGTGAAAAAGCAAGAAAGTTAGACACTCTCGGAAAACTGTTTCAGGCAATGAGAAGTAGAACCATGTTGACAAGACTATCGGTAAGCTTACTAAAGTTAGAACACCACTCAGACTTAAAGAAACTGAGCAGATGAATTACGAAAACTCTCCACAGCAAATATAGCTTTGCACTTCGTGCTCACCAAGAAGTCAGAACTAATCCTTAACGATGAAGACCTATTCCCAAGTCTGCACGGACGTATTCTAGCAAGTCACGTATTTTCATACTGTCTGAAAAGAAACCGGCATAAGAGTCGTTTGATTAAGTCGGCCACGTTGATCACAGTCTCACACTAAAAATGGATTTTTCAAACTTGTGGAAGCACTGCTACAGATTTACTCATGCTTTATTTCACACAGTATAAAACTATACCTGACTTACCGCTATCAGTAGTGTCACTGTCTCGCTGCATTACCTGTCGTGTCAAGATGACTGTGTTCAACAATTACATGCAGTGCTCCCATTCAATGATTTCAAAAAAAGATATTGCACACCAAAAAAACCCATATTCGTACAATAAAAATCCAGAAAGTTTTTGTAACGGACAAAAACATATGAGTGTGCTTATATGGAAACGATAATTGAATACTGATTTACTTGTAGTTCCTCTTGCAAATTTTCTTCTGCAGCGCAAACATTAACATTTAGAGGACCTTTTTGGTTGCTCAAGACGTTTTTCATAACGCTGGTAACATATTCCGTTGATATCTCTCACTAATTGTAGGAGAACATTTATTGTTATACTAGGAAATTTTGTGGAATCTTGAACTGCAGCGGGATCTAAAATACCGCAGAATGTATTATCCTAATGCCTTCTTCCTCTACTTGAAATTTGTTTTTTAATTTGTATGCATAGGAAAACACCGAAATTTAAGCAATCAGTCCGAACCCTTGTTACACCAGTTTTTTCAATTGGCGTAAGAGGCAACAACATTATATACATCACCCTGACAGTGATCTATGAAATCGATTGAGCACGATCTGCTTATGCGTACTTCCACACGTGATGTGCGCATGTACAAAAAACAAAAAAATGGAAAACTAGGCATGCTGTCTCCAATGAGCATGGAACATGAGATTCTTGGAGATACGGACTTGGAGACAATCATCAAGGATTTCGAGTGCAAAAAATGCGACGCCATGAAATATTTGGTAGTCGACTTTTTGCAAAAAGCGCTCATTGACAGAGCGACAGAGACCAGGGTCACTTCAATAAGTTCGTTTCTAAGTATTCTTCGCAATCTTAACACCTTTGCAATTACTGGATAGTGCGCTGACGTAAGAATTAGTTTGCGAATGGCTTGTGGTCGCGAGGGTATCAGTCTTAGATTAATTAAAGCGTTGTTGTCCGCTAGATCACGGAACATTTAATAGGTGTAACTATTGTAAAGCTCCCATCGCAAAACTTCACTTAAGTAGTACGGTTCAAGTTGTTTTTGCGTGATGTTTCGTTGAGAATTTTTTCAAACCGTGTACGTTTTGATCTGCGAGAGAGTGTAGACATATCTTTCCTCAATACCCTGAATGGACTATTTGTGCAGTGAAGATGGTCAGAGAGTCTATGACAAAAAGATTGTTGTGTAGTGTCACAGCAGCAAAAGGATGATTTTTTTAATACAACTTTCTGTTTGAACAAATTAACCACAATTATATTCAAAATGGCTGTAAGTAAATTTGACAGCTATTTTGAATAAAATTACCTCATATTTCGTCACCGCTCTACTGCAGGATCATAAATGTAATTATTTTCATGACCGGCGACCAGGGCCTTACATGGTCACCACCAGTTGTCTCTGAAGTGTAGGCTGCCAAATCACATCAGTTTTGACGTTTTTGACCCGTGCTTTTGCAAAGTTGGAACGAGTTCGCAGTTGCGCTAAGTGTTTAGGGGGCCTCGCGGTCACCACTTTGCCCGGGGCTTCGCATTCATTTAATCCGGCCCTGACTGTTGCGATCTATCTATCTGTCGGCGTTACGTTGAATGTGCGATTCACCACGAACGGGATGTGCGCGAACAACAACACCCATATATACGTGGCGCGAACAAGCAAATAAGAGTGATTGTGGCGTGCAATCTCTTGTGATACTAACGATGTGAACGATTGAACATAACAATAGTGTACGCGAAGAGTGATCGCGGCGCATGATCTCTGTTGTTGCTTGCTGCCACAGTGTGAAGCTTTGCGCACATGCCGCTCGGGCTTTCCGATCACAACATGACTATCCATTAAGTTCATGAATTTCTGAGACCGGAGGTTAATATGAAAGTGATGCATTGATTGACAGCATTAGAGCACAGCAGGGAGACAGCTAAAACATCAAATTTTCGTTATCATCTGGCTCACATGGTTATTGTGAGAAAAGCTCTTTCTGCGTGATAGTCTTTAAAACTCAGCCTCTGCAATAACATTGCTGCATAAATGTTATAGTTCAGCTGAAATACTATAATTGACATAAATAGAATTGCAGCAGAAATTTCCTCTTAAATGTGATTGGTGCGTGATGTATTTTGTGTAACTTACAGGTATTTTTGCGCTGATCACCAACTTAAACTTTAGTAACCCTTGTCGGATCTATGAAAGACTGCAAAGATTGCTCAACCTGCAGAACATTGTTCCGGTTTTAACCTAGAAGACCATTTCCTTTCATGAAATTTAAATTTTACTCTTCTGTGTTTTGAAACAAAAGTGTTGCGAAGCTATTTTCTTCGGTCATAGACCGAAACGTTTTCGAAATGACCGAAACAAATTTCAGTTTCAAGTCATTTCAGTCTGAAATTTCAAGTCATTTCAGTCTGAATGTTTGAAAATACAGGCTAATGAACACTGTTATGGCGAGTTTTCATACAACTGTGAGACAAATGGCCAAAATGTTTCAGCGAAAAAGAAACCCAAGGGCCGCGAAGTTCCCTGCATTTCTTTTTGTAGTTATGCGTCTAAATACCAGAAATGAGGCGTGCTGATTTTTGTTTTCTAAATTTTACACAAATCTAACAATATTGTTGATAAGTGACCACCCCTCACGTATAGGCTATACTGTTCAATCGTTGAAGGGGAGCTGCTCGGTCCGAGAATGAGTCAAGAAAAGTAAATACTGCATTGAAAAATACTTAAGCCACTGTAATGCGTCTAATTTCGTAAATGTACAACCAGCAAAAAGTATCTACAACTTCTCAAACGTGTTTGAACATTTTTTAGTTGTTCATGTTCAAATTTGGAAAAGTAAGCTGTTAGAACTAGTGCCAGACTTGTTAATTTCACAACTAGGCCCATGCGAAAAAATCTTATTGTTTTTAAAACAATATAGTAGGTTGAGCAGGAAAAGACCGTGCCTGCTTCGAAATTTACATGGCTGATGATGTGCCTCACAGAAATTTCGTTGAGGCGTTATACACGTTTTTAGCCAAGATTTTAACTCTTCAACACTGAAAATTTTGGAGATCAATTTGACCTCAATTCATAGCTTCCTGTAGTTTCAATTTTTCTACAGCGAGTCCCACATGAACTTAAATCTCAAAAACATACCACATTGCAGGCGTGTAGCCAGAAGGGGGGGCAATGAGGGCAATTTCCTCCCCCAATTCCGAAAGTAGCACTAACAATTTTCGGAGTTATCAACCTCTTGATGTGTAAACCAAAGAATTGCGTCAGTGTATATCAACCAAACTGATTATAAAAACCTATGCTACTTCAATTGGTCAAACCTGATCAAAGCAGTAGGCCTATGCTTTACCAGTTGCACATGTCAAACGCTGTGTATAGATCAGGTGTCGGCAACCTTTCCCTTGTCGGGGGCCCAAAACAAACTCTGCAAGGAATGCCGGGCCGTATTAATTTTCCACCAACAATTCCGTTCTTTTTGCAGTTTATGATGTCGTTAAAACTTGCCAATGTATGGAATTTCAATCATAGTTCATAACGAAAGTCCAAAATACGACATTGCTTACAGAGCATTTATGACACAGTGCGGTTTCTCAAAATTAGTTTTTCATAAGTATGCAATGCAAGAAGTTGCAAGGAAGGCAGATTCATAAAATGTAATACCATTAGGTATGCCATAAAGTTACTAAAATTTGTAACGGGGCTGCGGGCCGGAGGATTTTGCTTGGCCGGTCAGATACCGTCCGCGGACCGTAAGTTGCCGACCCCTAGTTTTTAGTAAATGCTGGAAAATTCCTGCCATGGCTCCCCTTTACCTGAGGTTTAAAGCTCCGTGTGAAAGTTGGTGATAATGAGATACAAACTTGAATATACGCGCTTGCAATCATTAACCCAAAGTAAAACAAGGAGTAACGCTTTTCCCAGCTGTTTCTGCTTGTTGTATAACAACTAATGGTGATGTAATCTTCATTTCAAGACTATTGCAAGAAATACTCTGATAAATCTGGCAGGCTACAAATACCGTATATTTTGCCCTTGACTGCAGCATCAGCCGTAGCTTTAAATGAACATCGTAAATTTTTGTTTTTGTACAGTTTAACAACTAAACGCGTGAATATGACGGTGATATACATTTTGTATGCCTTGAAACTGAAGCCTTGGCTAAGAAGCAATTCAGTTTGAAAGTCTTTTTATTACGCAATTAGGCAATAGACACTGTTTAGCAACAATAACATCTGTTCTACAGCACTGGAAAAATTATTATGGATTTTTTATTTTTCCATAAAAAAACATGTTTTTCATTCACATAGTCAATATAACTAACAAAACAACTTCAAAAACGTTGTGAAAATAGCAAAGTAACTTTAAAAACGTTGTCATCACATTTTGAAGCAGTTCAGTATTTTAGTTGGGCCTTCCTTGGAACGTTTTAAAGCTTTGATATTGTCAGGCATGCTTTCAATAAGGGTTTTTCAACATCAAGTTATCTTTTCGCTGTAAAACCACACCTTGGTCAGACGCTCTATCAGCTCTCTTTTTGTGGTTAGTTGCTTGTTGGTTGGTTCTGAATGAATCTCATGTTTTAGGATGTCCCATAAATTTTCTATGGGATCCATATCTGGAGAGTTTCCAAGTCATTTTAATACCCTAATTTTGTTGTCACGGAATCATTTCATTAAGATCTTCCAGTAGGGCATGGAGCGCCATCCTGTTGAAAAATGAAGTGGTTGCCAGCAGGAAATCACTCCGTAACTTGTCGTAGCAGGCGTCATTTGTCGTAGCATTTCTATGCATTACATTTGGTTCATGGGCCCTTCTATTATGTATAATCTGTTGGTTCAATGAACCAATATTACCCCCAAAACCATGATCTTGGCAGGAAATTTGACTGTTTTTTTCAAACATGAAGGCAGAAATTCCTCACCAGACTTTCGGCGAACTGTCTGCACCCTATCATCAAGTAGGCTTACTGCAATGGTTGATTCATCCGAAAAAAACCTTGAAAAAAAGAAATAAACCCATGTTTAAGATTGTCAGTAGCCTAAGTTTTGAAGGAAAATCATCACAGGTTTTTCTTGAACAGCTCCCAAAGCATCCTCATTCCTCAGTAACCATTTTGGCTGAGAAAACTGACTACAAACGTTTCCAGATGTGTTTAGACCCACTGAATGTGTGATGTAAATTCTTTAGAAAAACATTACCAACATCGAGAAAGTTATTCTATAATCGCTTTTGATCTTTATCAAATATCTCATTTTGGAACAATCCTCTATTGTCCGATTTTCATGTTGTGCAGCCCATTGATATCTCGCCTGCTTCATTTTCTGTGTTAATCGAGGCTTTGTCATAGGCCTGTATGACTTCAGACCTTGCTCCAGAGGACGTTTATTGATGGTTCTCTTGTCCACCGCAATATCCTCATTATCCAATTACATAAAAAGTATTTTACATGAAGCTCTTCTATTTTTCAATGCCATTGCTTTGATTTTTCAGTCAGGTCTAGGTATTGTTTTCCACTAGCGTCCACACTTCCCCACTTGAACTGTCGATCTCTCTTCCCAATTCCAGTGTTTTTCTTACAACATTAAGAGTTTGAGTTGATACATTTACTTCCTTGACTATGTCTTTCTGTTTTAAGTCATTGTGCTTGAGTAAAACAGCGATTTGTCCTCTTTTTCTGGGACTCAAACCATTACTCTTTCCCACCTCTTCAACTTCGTTGAAAAACCTGTGCGTTTGCCTGTGTCTATTCTTATCCCATTAAATACTCAAGAAAACGTATAAAATTCTGGCGAAATACAAAGATTTACAAATTATTGTACACTAAAATGGTCCATCAGGCACAAGAGACCACTCAGGTTCAGCCGAACTATTTTATTCTAATATTCTCATGTGTATGTATTACGTCATAATAAGCAACTTCGCACAACGTGTATCTCAGTTGATGTGGAATTGCAGCTTCTTTTCTTTGAACCATCCTCACATTCATTTAGGTGCAGTCAATAACCGAAAAATCAGAAAAATCCAACAATTTCTATAAAATTCTTGTGAAAATAAAAAATCCATAATAATTTTTCCAGTACTGTAGACATTTAGTTGTGATGGCATGTAGACCTACTGTGACGGTTCAGTCACAAATATGTGGAGTCTTAACTGTTTCATCAATGATCTCCCATAACCTTGCCGGCGAGTAAAACAGCAATTTTGTTAAGTAATCAGTCCGACCTGTGCATAGTCTGAAAGTGTTTAAACTTTCACCTGATGTTGATTACCACCCTATCCTACAGTAAATTTGAAAGCATTCAGCTGCAACGCGACGAGTCAGCAGAAAAATGTAACGAAAGTGGAAAGATGCTTTTTGTTTTGTAAGTGTTGACACTGCCATCTACTTACGGATAGCTTGCCATCTGTTTTCTCGATAAAGTGCATGTGACCGAAATGAAACTAAATTGAATTTTTTCCTAGTTGATTGGATTTTGGTATTTCAACACTAATGGATTTCAAGAAAGACTTTCAACCGCTTGGTTCCTAAACATTTTTGAGCATGACCCAGATCTGAGTTTGTTGAACACCTGGTGACCCAAGCCTCAAACAACGTATGAAAAAATAATGATGGTATGGATGATTTTCGACAGCAAGTTGCTAAGTTCGTTTGTGATGTTAGCAATCTACTCTTTTCTCAAGTACCTACGCAACAGGCAGCCACAGACAAGCAGTGGTAACGTTGAAAAAATACATCGCAGGTTTGGATCGCCTCTGCGCGACCAAGTTTTTGACCCTCCTCCACCCTTTGGGTTTTGATCCATACTTTGGAAACCACTGGGCTAGATCAACTAACCAACCGTTGTGTTAAGCTGCGGCGACATGTAGGCCTATTTCTTAACTTATTGCAGAGCCGTGCTGATAAAATTAATCGATTGTGGCTTCGTTTTCGCAAATACACAACCGTTTTCACACTTTGCGTAGACTGAGTGTGTCAAACATAAGCAGGTTTGTTTAGGGGGCATGTATAACTTTTCACCAATTTAAAATTTTTTTAATAATATTTGTGAATTTTATTGTTAACTCTGAAATGCTAGATAGATAAATACTCAATCGTTTTTGGGAAGCAGTTTAGTACAAGTAGCGTACAAAAATGCTACCGCAGTCGCATTTCATAGCATTTAATGACATGCAATCCAAACATTTTCAAACGCGTTGAGGGACTCTAGCGTTTACATTTTGGGCTGCATACGTCAACCAGTCGCTCAAGAATTGGACAAGTTCAACGTCTTGCATGCGCGCAAGTTTTGTAGACCTACTTCTGGAGTCGGTGTCCTAACGCAAAGTCGCACTCGACTTCGATTGAATGTGTGTTGGTGTACATCAGAAGCGTGTAAATAAAGAAGCGCAATCACCATGGCGGCCACGATAACTTCTTGCTCAACTGCACTATTAGCTGAAAAGAGCATACTGCAGGTCTTGCGCATAGCATGAAGATTTACACAAACGCTTTCGCAAGAAAATTTTACGAGCAAATGGTGGCTTTCATTCAAAGTAGAAACTTGAAAATTTACTAAACTTTTAAAACTTGTAACTTCACAATGAAAGCAGACTTTCTATTTTCCGGCGTAAATCTGAATAGAATTATTCAGAAGAAGAATTATCAGGAAAAGGCATAACGTCTGTGTAGCAATACACTTCTGTATGGTGTACTCCCAAAATGTCCACCTCCTCGGTGTTGGTCGACATATTTTGAAAATCTGGATGGAATAACCGCAGGTGTTGTCTTGATATTTGAGTAAAATCAGTTCGATAACACTACAGTGGAAGTGTCGTAGGGGTAACATTGTTTCAGTAGCGCAGAAGTTGCTTCTATTCTTTTTTTTATATGCCAACTGGTGCTTGAACAAAGCAGTCTTCACTTTGGGCTGTTAATGCCAAGACCAGATCAATGAACATAAACATGACTACATGGCGTCATTCGATTCAATGAGGTCGATTTTGTGTGGCCATCCAGATCAAAAGTACTCATGTAGACAGTCTAGTAACCAAGCGTCCCGGAATTTCCCCTCATAAAGAAAAAAAATATTGCTCCATCTTTGCTATATTTCCTGTGGCTGTGTAGGCAAATCAAGCTCTTTTTTGCAGTGCTACGTGTAGTTTTATCAAGCTGAAGCAAATTCGCCGTGACGCTTTGATTATTGGGTTTAAGAAATCACAAGCCTCTAGTCCCATGTGAAGAGCAAACATTCATGGTGCGGTGTTGTTATAAACGGTCATTGTACAAATCTACCAAAGTACAGTGGATTCCCGTGATATTTTACGTTACTGTCGGGCCTTGGAAAGTACTTGATTGACTTCAAGCTCAATTTTGAATTGATCAATAAAGCTCTACTGTAGATGTAGCCGTCCGTAAGTATTCCGCATTTTCTGATTGTTTCTGTCTTGTTTTACCAGCATGGCTTTCCTCGACGTTCTGATCCACGCGCGAACCGAAGACGGAGAGCGACTGTCTGTTCCGGATATCCAGGAGGAAGTCGACACCTTTATGTTTGAAGGTCATGACACCACCGCGGCAGCGATGACGTGGTGCTTGTTTCTTTTAGGACACCATCCCGAGATCCAGGAGCGAGTGCACAAGGAACTAGACTCCGTGTTTGAGGATGATGGCAGAACTGTTACGATGGACGATTGCAAGAACCTGACCTTCTTGGACCAGGTCATCAAAGAATCGTTGAGACTGTATCCTTCCGTTCCGTTGTTCGCGCGAGTCACCTCAGAGGAGTGTGAAGTCAACGGTTACAAGGTTCCTGCAGGAGTGCAGGTACTAATTGCCGCGTACAGCATACACCGTAGTCCTTTGATTTGGGACTTCCCCGAAGAGTTCAATCCCGACCGCTTCAGTAAGGAAAACAGCGCCGGGCGTCACCCTTACGCTTACATACCCTTCTCGGCGGGTCCGCGTAATTGCATTGGTCAAAAGTTCGCGTCGATGGAGGAGAAAGTGTTGCTCTCTTACGTGCTTCGAAACTACCGCGTGATTTCTCACGACGATCGCGAAAGCTTGGCCATGGACGGGGATCTCATCTTGCGTCCCTCAAAGGCCCTTCATTTTACTCTGCAGAAACGATATTAGCATTGTGCGGCATAGTTTTCGAACTGCACCGTGATAATTAATCTTTCAGATCAGCTGCATGTAATTTCTGCTTTCGCATGCAGTCGTCTCTTGCGTATTCATGATGTGTTTCTTAAACTAAAGCGGCCATTTCGTTTGCGTCTAATATCGTTCGAAAAACAGTGTTTCTTGCTTGTCCCGAACAGTTATTGGGTGTTTCAGCCAAAGGCTTGCATGTTTGCATCGCATGATCTTTGATCGTTCAGTTTACGCGGTTTAAAGGAAAACTGTAGGTCCAATTCCATGTACGACATGCAATTTGATTGAAACCAATCTGACGTATGTTCAAAAATGCAAGAAAGAACTGGTAGCTTTTATTTATTGAGCCTGGATGAGTTAACGAGAAAGTTTGCTGTGAATCATGGTTGTTGATACATTTAATCGTAAATGAACCTTCCAACACGCTCATTTTAACTTTTCAGTTTCGCATTTCGTGGCACACTCATGATTTGCGTGGTTTTCACGTCATCCTCATCCGTACGTGCGTTGCGTAGCAATCAGTTGTCGTCATCAACTCCTAAATAAAAGAAGTAATACAGTGTGGCTCTCTGCATTATAAATGCGTATGTTGCGTCTTTTCTCCATTTTTTACTGATGTACTGTATTATGTCAGATTAAAACCCGTGCATAGAAACAGAAATTGCCTTTAATCAAATCGCTATTTGCGATGATGTGCGTTATATCTACCATGCTTTAATGTCCATCCAACCTCTATGTTTTCCCAGCTATTTGCGCATTGAATCATCAAGTCACAGAGGCAGAATATTCGTTTCTTAAATAAGTCGACATCAATAAGAATCGCAGTCAAGCCTTCATAAACCGGTGTCGTTTGCAGAAGGGCAGTATTCTCAAAAGCGTTCTGTGTTAATTTGTTAAGCTGAAATAAACCCCATGAACTCAGCAGGCGTATCTTGCTTTGCCTGGCACTTTGCATTCGCAATATAGGAAAGCGCCAACCCAAACTACAAGGGAAAAACACGGCACATTTTATTCTCAAAATTCGGAATTTAGTGAGTTGAAATCCGAGTTCGAAAATAATGTTCCTATATGTTGTTTAAAGAAGAAATCTAAAAAATGTTTTACTGTGACCTGAAACTGTAACAGTAAACAAAATATGCAATAAGCACGCAATGTAACTATTGCATTCTTGACATCAAAACGGAATGGTAATTTTTTTTTGCAACCAGCGGTTTACCATACATGATGATTATTAATCCTAGTTGGTGAAAGAACAATTGCTTTAACTGTTAAAGTTTTGTTCTTATGCAAGATTGAATTTTCACTTCTTGATTCTCGCCCAAGTCCACCAATTTTCTCTGTTGCCAGCTTTGCCACACTCCAGTTTCAATCACAAAAATCTGTTTCGAATGAGTAAAAAGGTGCCCGATTGATGGTAAGACTGTCAATTTTCTGAAATAGAAAAAACACAGTTAAGTTTTGTTGCCGTAAAACAGTTTGTTTCAAATAGGTTAAGCTGAATTAAACAATTGTTAGATAAATTAATCACTGGTCATTTTTATTTTCAAAATAACAACGTCGTTCTCATTACAAAGATAAATCAGCATAACTTGTAAAATAACCAATGTTTTTATTTTAATGCTTATCTTGAAAGACTATACGCTCAGGATGCATTTGCAGTTGAGGCAATATCGCTGCAAGACGTTATTCATTTTGGTGCAGAGTAATCTCATCTGTACCCCAGTGCATGTAGCAATGCGCATAGGATAACGAAAAGTGGGATCACTGATCTGTGGCGGCAGTGCAGAAAAAGCAACAAAAAGTTCATTTACCTCTGAGCATCAAAATACAAGCCTCAAACAGTTTTGGGAATGGTCTGAAATTATCTTTTGATCTGAACGCTATCTGATGTTGCTTCTGCTTACGCAACAGTGCTTGAAAGACCGCGGAATAGGTAAACTCTTTTACCAGTGACTGGTAACAAAATTGTATATCATGCTCGATTAAGAAAAAACAGCGTCTATAAGGCAAAGGACGCACACAACAGGTTTTGAACAGAACATCCATTTATCGGCCATTGAAACCCCGCGAACAACGAAGGTTTTTTAATTGACATTTTTCAAAGCAATTCTTGATCAAGAGATATTGTTCCAGATTAAAGGCATGGCGCACGCTTACCAGTTACTATTAAGCCCAAAGCGTTTGACAAAATAGATAGTTCCGTCCTTTTTGTCAAAAGATTGGTTGGTCATACCGTAGTCTAATTTTTGTGATTAGCATCATAAACCTATCATTCACAAATATTTGATTTGCGTGAATGTTAACATTTACAACTGCAGCCTATATTAAGCATAAAGCAAGAGTAGAAATTTTTACATCGTGTTCTAAACTTTAGATGGTAATGGTAATGGTTTATTGTTTCATATGACTCAGTCAATAAGCAGAAGCACCATAAAAGCCATCGCATGCAGTAAACCAACCATTAGCGAAAATTAGAGCAAATGAAAACGCAATGGCATAATAGCTGATCGGTGTAAATAAGGACGGGCACTGTGTCATATGTGATTGGCGAAAGACCGTGGCGGTCATCTGGTCAACCAACCCCATTTATCACTTTTTGACAAGTGTTGAGAAACAACAGTTGGAGATCAAATAAGCATAATGAAAAGAAAACAGAAAACGAATGAACGCAGAACATGGTGAAGAAAATGTACAGGTGAAAGCGCACGCCTATGTACATAGATGAGTGGATCGAATTTAAGTGAAGGAAATTGGTGTGGTTAGAGTATTTTTAGCAATACAAAGAAATTAAGAAATAGTAATATGAAAAGTAAAAAAGTTACAAAAACTTATTAATGAGGTACAAAAGAAAACAAAGCAAAACAGAAAAAAGAAAAAGTGTACTTCATGCCGAAAAGCATAGAATGTGCACACAGAAAATACGAAAAAGTAAATACACACAAAAAATAAAACAGAGTTACAGAATACTAGAATTCACAGTAGTTTTGTGGACAAATGAAATGTTGCTAAAGTTCATAGTTGGGAATTTTTTCATGTAGGAGGTGTTTCTTAAGTTTCCATTTAAAGGTAAAGGCAGGCGCGGACACAGGGGGGGATGCAGGGGATGCATCCCCCCACCAGACCTAAAGAGGTGTTGACATGGTACTTAATTTCATTGAAAATCATCGCCAAAATATTTTTGTACTGCATACTACTTAATCACTAAATATGCTAAAAATTAACCTATGCTGACAATTAGTCAAAAACGTTTCTTCGTTTCATTAGATGAGCTGGCCGTGTTTGTAGAACCTGACTGATATAAAATAGTTAATGATCGCATGTGCGTCCGCGGGGCTAAACGAGCATTGTCTCCCCTGGAACTTTGGATTTAAGAACCAAATATTTCTGGAAAAATCTGAAGTCGGCATCTTAATTCAAATTAATTGATTTGATTCTTGCAATGGCAGTTTATTTACCGGTATGAAACTGCCATTGA
>Ga0210059_1005144_pt1 | contig 21031 bp, 15 predicted proteins | sample Ectturendosymbi2_FD_188042 | JGI IMG/M metagenome (GOLD analysis project Ga0210059, IMG submission 188042) | Ecteinascidia turbinata endosymbiont from Florida, USA - Sample 2 (SPAdes) (version 2) | ecosystem: Host-associated > Tunicates > Ascidians > Unclassified | place: Key West, Florida...
TGCCAGAGAGGTTACGACTTTTTACTGCAATTCATAATAATAGGCCAATAGCGTATGGGGGGCCCCACGTGAAATTTCGGGGGGGGCCTCACTTACCCTTGCCACGGCACTGCAATGATCAAACCATGTCTATAGCAGCATAGCGATCTAAAAATAACTGAGCTACATTGAGTAGGTATATAATATATTACCCATAGCTTTTGTAGCTGTGTAATCATGCTGTATGCAGTGAGTATGATTAAGATATGACACCACTGCAGATTTTAAGCATGAAATGCACAGCATGCCATTGTAAAGTAGGCATTTTTATTAGAAACCATTAACCTGACCAGCAAAGTTTACTAGATTACTGGCAAAATTCACTAGGAAATTTACGTTTACTAGCAGCAGCATATCATGAAAGTTATAACTTATTGGTAGCGATCTATGGTATTGTTTTGCATAGTAGTGCATTTTCAGGAAGGTATAAAAACACTGTGAACTAATCTGGACTTTTCTTGAAGTCTTCATTTATGGAAACAAATTTTATGTTTTCAGCATGATAACTAGTCTTATTTTCTCCTAAGCTGTGCAGATTAAATTGTGCTTTGCTTTGTGATTTATCACTGCTTATTATGAGTGCGAAAGATAAGGATTCAGAAGTTTTCAGCTATTTTTAAAAAGTCAAAGGTTATTTTTGTGCTAGAAGTCATACTATTTCTTAATACAGCATGGTACAAATACTTCTGACCTACGGGCCATTTTACAAAAATGAGACAAATCGCAAGCCACTTCTAATAAAATGATGTAGCCTATAAAACAACAGATTCACAACAGTTAAAAGTAAAAAAAGGAAGACAAGTGAGTGTGTCATTGAAAATGAGTGGGTCATTGAAACAATAACAATTTATTACCAATCTCTATCAGTGGGATGCCTATGGCCAAGGCTTCTCCGACACTATCGTACAGTGTTTCACCTCCCATTCAATTTCTGTTTTCAGATTTGATTGCTTCATAGAAAATGTACTCTCAAACATTTTGCTAACTAATTTCCAGAAGCTCTCTGTTGTCTCTAACACCGTTATGATTTCACATTTTTATTAAAAGATGTTATGCTTGTTCTTACTAACATTACCTATTGCAGGGAAGAGCAATTAATTTGGCTTGCGGGCCACTTTGAGATGGCCGTGTTTAGCGGATAGTGTTTTGCACTCTTTGCATGGTTTGTCCGGGCAGCGCTGTTAGCTGTAATCACCAAAACTGCAACAGTCAAAACATGCAACACGTGCAAAACACTTGGGACTGGTCTGTGTTCAAATGCTCAGACACAAATGTAATTTTCCAAACAGCCATTTTTTATTCTGATCATAAGAAATAAAAAAGGTCCTCAGGCATTGACGGTAAAACCAGCAACTGCCTTAAATCCAGAAGTTGTTTGTATTACCGTCACCTTGAGCTACATTTTTACTAGTAACTGTTCTCTGAATCGTCTGAACCTGTGATTGTTGCTTTTTCGCTGATTTCCTCATGGTAAGAGCACTACTGGTAAAAAACTACCAAACGTGTTATGGTTTTATGCCTAAATACTATGTTATTGTGTTTTCTTAACATAGCTAACCTAAAAAGATCCTGATTATTTTTTGACATACTGGGATGTTTTTGAAGGTTCAGGATCATGGATAGTTGCCTATGCTGAAGAACAAGAAAGTAGGTTTCAAGCTTCTTTCAAACCAACTAAACATGTTCAAATAGTGGTAAGTTGTGTTGTATGATTGATGTTTGCTTTTAGAAAAAATGAATCAAGTTTTGCGTAGTTGTCTAATATCTTTGCTGGCAAGTTTCATAGACTTATATTATTTTGGTAAAGCTAATGTTGATGCTTTCCCATGCTTTTTATATTTTTGGTTGCTTCTTTGGCCATTGCTTGTTTGCACTGATTTATAACGCAAGTTGATGTTTGCATCCTTGTAAAATTTTGTAGCTTTGCAAAGGGTAGTTTGATAGAAAAGCAGTAAGGAGTTGGTATGCTTGACAGTACATTAATAGATTTAAGTTGCATGCGCTAAGTGTTAAATGGCAGCTTGGGAAAACACGTTTTTGTTTTTTATAGAGATAGACCGATATATCGGCCTGGCCGATATTTGGGTTTTACCGATATATCGGTATCAGCAAAAACGGCTTTTATTATCGGCCTCAGTAGGTGTTGACCAAATGATGTTATATTCTGTAAAAGAGGCACATTTGAAATGGTACACTTGTCCATTTTTTCAATCTTCCTGTTCAGCTGCATTCAGCAAAGCTACAATTCCTTTTTCAATTTTTTTCAATAAGTTCGTCGAGATTATGATTTATTTTATGTTAATTCTTTTATACAACCCTGTTAGTTCTGTTTTCATCAAAATCAATTCTATCCACAAAAATTTTTCAATTGCTTCTTGTGGCAAGCATTGAGCGTGTTTGTTGCTGATAAATCTATTAGTCTTTGCTGTTATGCTGATTTTGATGCATATTCTTTGACTACTCAGCCTTTTTTGTTGTTTCAATTTCTATTGTTTCTCAACTTGGTGGACTTTAAATAGTTATGAAACATGCATCATAATTCATGCTTAATGTATTTCAGTCATTGCCATTTAATTTACCCAGGTAAAGCGTTTTCGATTAAAGAAAAAGCACCAAGTAAGCTTTAAAAATTAAGAACACATGACAGTAAACTATTTCTTCATCATAAACTGCTAATATCTGCTTGCATTACAGGATGAATCTGAAATTACTGCCTCTGTTGGTCTTCGTGATACAAACCAAGAAATAGAGAAAAGCAACTATAACTGTCTCAATTCACAGTATTTGGTAAGCCTTTACACCTTCTATATGTTTGTCACGTTTTTTATGGCTTTTTTTCAAAATCATGGTGCCTGCACGAGCCAAAACGAACGCTGTCGTGGATACTACAACCCACCTCTCTGTTTGCACATGACATTTGACCAAATTTTTGTAGCTTTATTGGTAATTTTATGGGATATTCAAAAGAATGGAGGTGTTGTATCTTGCCTGCGCTAAACGTTTATTAGTGTTTCAAAATTCACTCCCAAGTTTTACTTATATCAACCTATTTCAATCGTAGAGGTTGTGGAAAAAAATTTTGCCGCTGTCACGGGAAGTAACATCGGAGGCCTTCAGGCGATTCGTTTAACGTGCTCATTTTGATAAATGAGTGAAACAAATGAAACAAACGCAGGCAATGTTGAAATCAATGCTAAGAAATATAAATGAACATGAATCAACAAAAGAACAAACTCACTAAACTCTTCTCAGTGCTCAAAAAACCTGCTCTTCACAAACTTTGTAACGGAAGTGATGTAACATACAGAAGGTTTTGTCAAAACATAAAACATTCGTGGCACACTTCAGCCTCTTCAGCGGCACACCAGTGTGCCGCGGCACACAGTTTGGGAAACACTGCTAGAGAGTTGGTCAAACCCTCAAAAAAATCCGGTTAGACATGTACTTTAGATTAAAAAAGTTTTGGATGTTTGGACTAGCGTTTTTTGGGTGACGTCATAAATTGGCATGAGTTTTAGCCTTTTTGCTCCGCTTACCTGACCCAGGACCCCAACCCCTAAGGGTAATTATTTATTTGTTTTTTTAAAATGAAAGTAGGCTAAAATCTGCATTTTTGAGCCCTTGGTAGCCCTGCTAGCGTTTGTGGTTGGCGAATTGTACCAAATATGCTAAAAATAGTTTGTAATTCCCTAGGGATCTAAATTTCTTTGTTTGTTCTCTTAAAAACATAACTTCCTAACCACAAACGCTAGATAGGCAATCAAGTGCACTAAAGATGTGGATTTCAACCTAGTTTTACAAAAAACAAACAAAACATTGGGCCTTGACGTTATGACCTAGGGCCCGATAAGAGGGTCCAAAAACGTCTAGACCTGTTCCATTTTGACGTCATCCACAAAAAAAGAAGTCCAAAACTATCCAAATTAAAAACAATCTAATCTACATGATTTTCCGCATCTTTAGAAGGTTTGAACGCCTCTCTAGCTCAATCGCCTGGCGAGCTATGACTTGCCGAACGTGGCCAAAATTCGGGATCCAAAGGGCTAATGCGTGGTTGATGACATCAGGGAGAAACGCCACAAATGTCAAGTGTTGCCTCATGTGAATTTGGGAGTACTTCCGGAAGGGTTGGAGCAGGGCCAGATTTACCAATAGGCTATATAGGCTTAAGCCTAGGGCCTCAAGATCCAAGGGGGGCTCCAGCAAACTGTGGTACGCATAAAGTCAATTGCCGGTATATGGTCAGTTCGATAAATATTCGTCAAAAGTTTATGTCTTCATTATTCATGAAATTGAGTTTTATTGACCTGATCAGATTTCGTGTTGATAACGCCAGGGTCTTCCAACGAGTTTCCATGAATCTCAACATGACCGTTGGTGAAGACACATGCCGACTATACTGTAGTGTCGTCATACTCAAAGCACTTCGGCTGCGTCCTGCATTTGGTGAATCGTACCGATTGCTGCGTGTAAATCAGGCGAAATAATATACGGCTGTTCGTGTTTGAAATGCACCTGATCAAAGCTTAAGGTTGTCTTGCAGATAAGAGCTAGCGTATGTGTAGGGCTGTGTAGGACGTTATCCTACAATAAAAGCATAGTTGCTTCTACTGAGCAATACTGTAGTTTTGTTTGAGTTTCTATTACGCAAAGCCCGTTTGGTATTTTTAGATGTGATTTTTTTTCATTTCCTATAAGGTCATTCGGAAGTCAGATTGCTACTGAGTACTTCAAGTTTGTACTGCTCCCATGCTGAGCAAATCACAGAAGATCTTAATGAGCTTGAATAGCAAGCAAAAGTCACTTTGCCAACTGGCAACCATAGAATTGTATCTCAAAGAGACAAAGAAAAAGTAAACAGCAAGAAAATAACAAAAGCACCTTTAGGTCTCATGCTTTAGTTTAGTCAGGGCGTAATGAGGTTAGATGGCACCCGGGGCAAGAAGCAAGTTTGGTGTCCCCGTGTTCGAACCTGAGGTCTTTCGGAAACAAATATACTGCATTGAAGAAAGTACTTGTGACTTAGTTGGGACTTTTCGGGCCTTCCCTCAGTGATACGGCGCCCGGGAAATTGTGTCCCCCTTGACCCTCGTCGTTACGCCCATTTAGTGGTTCTAGTTTATCCAACCACGCAGACCCTTATTTCTTAGCTTGATGGTCACTAACTGCTCAGGAGAAGTCTTTTTCAAAATTAAAAAGAATAATGAACGAGTGATTGGGTCGCAATGTTCCAGGAGAGGTCCACACAAAGCATTCGGTGCATTAAAAGTAACAAACTTAGGCAAACAGATTTTAATGAATTCCTATATGATTTTGTTATGAAGAAGGCCAGAACAAAACCTTTTTAATTGTTTACTGTGCTATGTTCAGCCTTACTTGATTCGATTATTGCAGCTTATCATGTCTTAATACGTATTTCAATAATGACAACATAAGGGAAGTTTAAACCAGTCCCGTCGCTACGGGGGAGCATCGGTGGGCTCAGTCCCTCCAAACTGAAATATGAAACACTATAAATCTGTAGAGATTTTATCAAACTTCAGAATGTCAAGCCGCCCTGCGTAAATGTAAAGCCCCTTATTGAAGACTATCTGGCGACTGTTCTGGTTTAAGCTTCACATCTTTTCGCGCGACGGTTTCGTTGCGTTCGATTCTTAGCAGTCAGAAAAAGTAACAAACAGGCGAATCGTGAACCTAGCAGTTGCAACCATTTGGTGCGTTGTACTTGACGTGTTTTGCTCGTGTGTGTGAGATTTTTACAGCCGTGGTAAGCGATTCGCAATGTGGTTCTCACGTTGTGCTTTAACGTTTTTATGCCCCAACACATATGCGCAGTGTGTTTGCTTTTTCAGCACAGATAAGAAAAAACAGATTTGAAATGTATGAAAAACGTAGGCCATGTATTTTGTCAAATACTTAACCGTGACGTTTTCGGTTGGTTTGCCTGCAAAAATTAATGATCCTGTTCCCGCTAGCCAAGTACGATTTTAACAATTCCGTGTATTTGAACGTTTTTGTGTCCAAGGCAGCAACAAGCGCAGTGGTCGTGGAGCACTGTAGTCATGATTTAGAATCTTTTATTGACAGTGCATTTAGACAGACCCGTAACCAGCTTGGGACATTACACCGGGCGAAGTGCTGTCTGGGAGGGGCCCCAATTTTTTAAATTATATCCAGTAGTTTAAAACTATGTCCAACACATTTTTTCCAGGGGGAGAAAAAATTTTTTTAGGGGGCTAATCACCCCTGCGCACCCCCTACTTACGGGATTGCATTTAAAGCGTCAATATCGTCATTTGTGGTTTTGCGCAAATTGCTTAACGCTTCTCCATTTTTTACTCGTAACAGTGGGATAGGGGGCCTCGCAAGTGGATTAGCCTGGGGCCTCGCATCAGCTAAACCCGGCCCTGGGTTGGAGCAATCCATGCATGAATTTTCACTGGAAATCTTTCGAGTTTGCTTCGTTTTGGTACAGAACTCAGACTAAACAGGCTTTCACTACTTGACATGGTGGTAGCGAAGGAATATCTGCCACCCTGCCACAGAGACAATTAAGAGTGCAACGCAACATATCCAACCCATAATAATTCATGCAAGAGAACGGTCCAGCTCATCCTGTCCACCGTGCGCCCGAAGGCTACAAGGCCAATTGGGAAGAACCGTCTTGGGGAACAATAAAAACTTCATTATCACTGCAATTCACGCTGAAACCAAACAACGCGCTTCTCAAATTACCAAACCAGTCTACACCACACAATGGAACTTGACGTAACAGTCAATAGTCATCACTGGGATTACATAGCTATTATTTTGTATGTTGTGTCTAAACCTGCAATTCCTTCTCAATTTTCAATTATACTTAAGGTTTAATGGAACTAGTTGCCATTCCAGGTAACTCAGAGATGCCTGCCTAATTCTGTTAATTTCCAGATGCAACGACATCACATTGAAACACCTCTCGACCTATGTAGTGTGAGCATTTCGGATCAGAATCTAGATAGCGTGGATGAAGAAGATTTGAAGAAATTTACCAACGTTGCTTACGTCAACGCAGCTGAAAATATTTTGCCGTTTAGTAAGAATTGATTTCGACTGTTTCGTAGTTTTCAGGTTTAATCCACCTGTGTAACTTTTTTCACTTTACTGCTTTGATGACTTACGATGTTGTTTTGTGAAAAACTTCGAAGTACATACACAATATCTACAGCGAAAAGTTAAAGGCTAGTCTTGTTTATATAGGACCATTAAGAAATTTTGTGAATCTACGAGAGCTCGAACTGCCGGTCAATGGTCTGCGTGATCTTCAAGTACACCATGAAGATTTTCCAAACTTACAAGTATATTTTTTTGGTTTGTGAATAGTCGAAGAAATGTTTTTGGACCTGCCTCGTTACGCGAATTATCGTCTTTAGTATCTCTGTATGACCGAGCTGTTTCCCGAAAATTTTAGCAGAATTTAAATCGTTTCATTTTTTTTAAACATCATTGGATGCTCTGATTGCGATCCTATTGGAAATTATCAAGCTGTGAATCTTAGTTGTGCAAAAAACTTTCTTGAAGGTGCTGGATTTATCTTACAACAACCTTAGCGCGCAAGATGTCTTTTCACTGGGGGTTATTCCCAATTTAAAAGTTTTGACATTGACTGGAAATGGCCTACGCACAATTCCAGCTGATTTAGCACGGCCACACCTGACAGTGAACAGGTAAGCAAGGTCGAATAAAGATTTCATTTGTTGCAATTTTTTAAAGGTCGAATAAAGATTTCATTTGTTGCTATTTTTTTGTTTGTTTGTCTGCGACTTTGTTCTAGAATCTAGATAACGTAATTGTCAATAAATTTCGTTCTGCGAAATAGCAACGTTTTTGCACCACTTGTGAGAAGCTTTGTCCCAGCATTTACGGCAACAATGATGTTGCGAAGAGGGTACCAGCGAAGAGTGATGATTGCAGCCCTTTATGCTGAATGCAATGTGCATGATAGCATGACCTGGAAACAAATTAGAAAGAAGACTCCAGATGTGCTTCCAAAACACAACAAGAATATGAGTAGCGTAACATCATTGAAAGATCTTTGCGAGTCATGTTAACTTTCGTGAGTTGTTGCCGGGGCGTTTACGACTCGTTTTCAGAAATACGTGAAGTCACCGAGCGCTTGTTCACTGCTACTGGCCATGACTCAAAGAAAACCCGTTGAGCCTGGGAGAAACATTTTAACTTGACAAAAATCAGAACAAGCAGTTTTGACTAAGAAATATGTGACCTAAAACCTTTACCTTATACAGTTTTTATGCTGCATTAGTTCGTGTTGTATAGATGTTTGCGACCTTGGAGGAAGAAGGACATGTTGCAAAATCAATAACTTCACATTTACGTTGACTTTAAGTTGTCTTTTTATAGCAAAATGACCCAGAGGTGTCTAATTGCCTTTTGCTGAAATCGTGGATCTACCGGCATATAGTTCTCCGGTCACCGTCTAATGAAGGCATAGTGATGTATGGCGAATCAAAGCATATTCAAATATCAAAAACTTAAGGTAGTTTGTGCTTCTCCCAACATAGTTAGCAAGTTAGCTTTATAACCTAATGAAGAAACGGAGTGACATTAATTCACATTCATCATACCCCCTAAAATAGTAAGTAAAAATTTTAAGGCATTTTGCCACACATAAACTTTAAAGAGTTTATAAATATATACGAAAGTTATGAAACAAATGAATTGGTTCTTTTTTTTCTCCATCTTTACATGAATGGAATTGCCAAATACGAGTGCTACAACAAGAAACAAATCTATTTTAATTTTGAAGAGAGTTTTAAATGCTCGTTCCGTAATTAAGAAGAAAAGTTTTACTTTGGTTAGGAAGACCCGGTGGAGGAAATATGGCTATAGTGTGAGGTATTTTCAAAAAAAATGCGTTATGACAACTAGAAACGTAAAAGTTGAACGCGGTTACTGACTTGTCTTCGGCAGGTTTCCAAAAAGTTTGAATCCCCGCTGCTTGAGCACCCACAAACCGAATCTGAGCGTGAAAGCAGAGCATTTGAAACTCTCTTCGATACTCTCTCATCAAAATTATTTTGCTATAATCTTGTTTGCTAGAGTTTTGAGACTGTTCCAAAACCGTTGAAACTAAATTTGAAATGTCAGAAATTAGGATAGTTCTGGTTTGTTTTTCTAAAGCAGCTGGAATACTGCACCGACTGGATCTGTGTGTAAATGGTTGAATAACAATACCGCCCTGTGTCAAAACACATACGCTGCGTTCACTGCAATTGCAGTTGAGGAAGCTATCCTGTTTGCTTCAGTTTCTGTAAAACATGTGAGTGCACTTATAACTAAAAGGTGTCAAACCCAAAAGCTTGATAGTTTATTTTGGCCAGTCTTTTCCAACTGTTTTTAGATTCTTTTTGACTGGTTGGAACTTTTTTCCGAAATAGCGGTCCTTTTTACCAAATGCAATATATCAAAGACATACAATACTCTTTGAATTTCCAAACATTCATCTGCAGATTTGTTGCCGGATCTTTGTTCGACGTCAGTATCCTCGATTGTGCGCAAAAAGTTTGTTCTTCCTGCTTTCTAAGCAGTTTCGCAGCCTCTGTGGTAAAAAATAACCTTTTAACTGAGGGCTTGGATTCAATACTGGTGGTTTCACACTTGGTGTTTGGGGAAAAGGCAGTCGAAAAAAAGGAGTGCCAGAGTACATTTCCAAATCAAAAAAGTTAAACAATGCACTACAGTAGTTACACAAATAATTGCTCAGTCTGCAGGCGAAGCTTTTTCACGACTTCAAAAATTCACCAGCTGAGCTCAACGCACAAGTAATTTTGATTAAAAAGATGAGCAGTGAAGAAATAAAATGTCATCCGTTTTTTCTCAAGCAGAATTTTACCAAATGTTTGTTTGATGTTTGCTGTACCTTGTTAACCCTGATTTGTGCTCTGCAGCGTTGCAAAGACTGCTCCTATTCTGATATTAATAAAGACACAACATTATTAAACAAGGGAACCACGGGCGCAGTTATCATCTTGGGGGGAAATTGTACCGAAATGCCCTTGTGGAGCCACCACTGCTTGAACGATCGATCAGTGCTGAATGAATTACGGTTACGCTCTATGTGCACAAGCGACTAACCATCCCCGAGGATATGCAGCACAGGTTCGGCTTTTAATACAGCGTGTTATTGAAACGGAAAGAATTTAACGCAGTGATGGATCCAGGAATTTGGGTGCCGGAGGCAAAGATTTTAAAGGGGGGACCTTCAGCAGAAGTAGACACTCAGGTTACATGAAAAATTACAGCAAATATGAGACTTACATACATCGCATGATATGCGTATTGTAACCATAACCTATATGTGGAAGTGCTGCTAATCAGAGTGCTACTTCAAACGCGGTAGATGTTTTCTGCTGATCATCAACAATGTCATTAACTTTCGGGCTTCAGATTGTTATGTTGTGACTTAACCTATGCCTTTGTCTGTGCCCCACACACGCATAAACGTTGTCAGTACACACTGCAAATTCATGTGGACTTAAACTGCCGTTTTGTACTTTTCAGTGTAAATGACCATGTGCTTATCAGAAGTAGATTTGCACCTTGGGTACATCTTTCTTCCTCAACTCTATTTTAGAGTTGCACCTTGCAAACAGTAATGCATTGGTGTAAAAATGTTAGTAAATATGACAGTAAATATGTTCAAACCTGAGTAACTATGAAGCATTCCAATGAAGCAGAATTGGCAAGAATGCCTACATGTTTTAATAAGAGCAAAAATTATCGACATTTTAGGAAAGCAACCGGGGTCGAGGCAAGTGCCTCATTTGCATCACCCTAAATCCACCACTGGTTCATCATTAACGTTGGATCAGGATAAACAGATTGCCTTCATTTGGTATTTAAACTCACGTAAGGAGCTCTGCGAATGCTAGAAAGTTGTCGCGAAACTAAAGGCAAGTTTCTTTCGGTTCTTTCCGTAAGCGAAGACCTATCCGGTGAAACGAAGTTTGGCTGGTTAGTTTATGATCATAATCACATCAGCGTTTTTCTGCAGCTCTGGAGAAAGTGTAGTGCACGTGAGATTCAAAAGTTTAGAAGTGCTGCTATTGGATGACAACCATCTTTCCGATTTATCTACCTTTGCGTCACTAGCCGCTTTGCCAGAATTACGCGAACTGAACCTGGATAAGAATGGTGTAGAAGTGATCCCACACTTGAAGGCAAGTTAATATTCATTTGAATCGTATTTGACGTATCCACAGGTGTGTGTAATGTCAGTTTGACTGGTGAATTGCGATATAAGATTTGTGGTTGTGGCTTAAAAACCTGTTGGATCATTATTTTTGAACTTTGTGTGATAATAATATACTAAATTGAAAAGCAAAAGGAACGCAGAATCGTACAAACGAGTTCAATCTCTCGATGCTTAACACTAACCTGATGTTTTTTATCCTTCAAACTGTAAATTTTCTTTTTTATATAAGTCGTATAATGCAAGTACATTCCTATTATGTATGCAAATATTTTCTCTGGCTTCAGTAACGTAGCATTCATCACAGTGGCTAGTGGTTACGCACAACAAAGTTTGATCATGCCAAGCGTCAGAACCTTGTGAGCTGAGCACGGCCTACTTAAGACATGTCACACTTTGCAGGCCATCGCTAACAGGTCGATTTGGTTTGTTTCAAGATACAAGTACAGTAACATCGATCACGTAGCTTTAGTTCATGACTGTAACAGCAATTTTAATGGCGGTAGCGGTTTATGGGACAAATCATATATTTTTTACAATATTTTAAACGGCTAAATGCTTGATGCTGCAATGCTGGCTGTGCAAATGTTCGTAAAACTCCTTTACCGAACAAGTCAGTTACCTACCAAAGAGCCTCCGGTTCCATTTCTGCTTTTTTGTTTAGTCTTCTCACCAAAACCTTTCCAGAATGCCTGAAAGAAACAAAGGTTAAGCAAATTGCACTGAGTGCGACCTGCACATCATGCAAGTTTCACTGGCCATTAAAAAAAATATCAAAACAAACCTTTGAAATTGATAAATTCAAGCTACAGGTAGATAAACGCTGCATGTAGCTTTACTTACCTTTCAAATAAAATGTCCCGATCTGAGCTTGACTACTTCGCTCTCTGCCTCTTCTTAAACCCTACAATCGAATCGTTTTTGGCTGCATCGTTCCTCAGGTTTTGCTTGTTGTTAGAAGATATATTGGTAACAGTTTTATGGTTTTCACGATTCCATCTTTTAAGTGAAGACTACACACGACGTCAAATTCTCCAAGGTAGTCTTTTAGCATGTGAACACCACGCACTATCACCAGTGGGTAGGTAAGGCTGATGTTGAATAAAAGTACCATGGAACTGCAGAAGCGCAAAATGTTTGCACACAACTTCAGGCGGGGAGCATGAAGGTGTACCAAACCACCGCGTGAAAGGTGATGAAAATACGGAGACTCGGTAGAATTTCCCATCAACTGATCCGAGCATATTGAGCAAGAAATCCTTTTCAAAATCTTTTTGGCGACGTAGCAAGCGATGTACGCAACTTCTTCGCTTTCAGGACAGAGCAACACACTGTTTATGTCGCACTGCACATTGATGAGTTCCTTCAAGAAGTCTTCTGAAGCAGATGGAATGAAACTGGTACAAGCAAAACAGCTGTCGAAATGTCAACACGCTGCTTGAGTAAAGAACGAATGAGAAGAGCTTTTTCACTGTGCAATACTTCCCTCAGGTACACAGGTACACCAGAACGTTTTCCCAACTCATTTGGCGATATTGCGAGAACCGTTTCTCTAATAGGTCGCTGTGAAATTTTGATGAAATAACAAAGCAGTATCCGTCTGCAAACAAATCTTCACAAAGGCTTGCTTGGGGGCGAAGTGTGTGGAAGAGTGCATCAAACGTTTGTTTAGAAAAACAAAAATCATGAGATGCATCAGACCACGTCTGCAACTACTTTGAAAATGAAAGCAGAAATTCAAGTTTACCATCTCCAGCAACAACTGCATTCCCTGATTTATTGGTAGAAAAGCCCATTTTGCAATTCATCATTGAACACCTTAATGAGTGTCAAAAAACTAGCAGCATCTTTTCTATGAGGCAAGTGTAATTTTTCAGCTGCTATCGTTGTTCCATCAACTACAGCAAGAGCAAGTGGGACACTGTGTTTGTTATTGAAAGGATTTAAGGCCTTGAGAGTCAGTTTGTGGGCTTTTCTCAAATTAGCTGAAAGCTTGTGGTCATGCTCAAGACCATATTTAAGATCTGCTCATGTGATTCCAATGAAATGAGACTGTGATTCTAATGAAACCAGATCACCAATTACAAAGTAGACAGATGGAAAACCAAATTCTTTGATTCGGCAAATTGTTAGTGTTTTTCAAAATGTGAACATTGTCAAAAAAAAGCTAAATTTTAATGGAGCTTTATGAATTCTGTATATACAAATAACTCTCAACATGGTGCTTTTCTTTTAAGATACAAAATGCACTCACATTGCTGGCGTGTTTGTCAGCAACAACCGCACAAACATTGAACCCTTGGGTTGACAACCGACCTATGGAATCTGAAATCTCTTTGGCCAGCTATTTACCTTGAACTGCAACCTGGTTTGATAACTGCAAGCTTTGATAACCACAGGTACAAACTTGTTCAGACCTTGAATCGTAAAAATTGCCACACCTTTGAACAAATTTCCATCTTCATTACATCCAGCGAAATCCCCACAACTGTATTGCACACATTTTTGAAGATGCATCTCATCCAGCATTAATATCACATCCGGAGAAATTTCAAGTAGAACTTTTGCCACTTGCATTGCATCTGAATCACCTTGTCTGAGCTTTTTCAACAAGGACATTGAAGGCCAAGAAAAATATTCCAATGACAACTTATGCGCATGACCTGAGGTGTATCAAAGCAAAAGAGCAATCGTGGTGTGGAAATATGGTGGACGTCCTGTTGCTTTATAGTATTGAAGAGTGCACATTTTATCCATTAACTTGTTTTGGTTAGTCATACAATTCAAGGTTGAAGGAAAATTTCCTAACATGCTGTACCGCGTTGCTTTTGCATTTCTACCAACAACAAAACATGATGGAGGTGAGACTGCGTAACTGCAAAACTAAAGTTGCACATGCAAGTGTTCATCAACTTTTATAGCTTCTTGCACTGGCAGAAAGCCAGTCTCCTCGTTAAAAACAATATTGTAAAAGATTATCCGTGCTCCTGTTTTCTTGCACAAGCAACCAGATGGTGAATTCAAAGAGCTCAAATCATGAAATTACTTGATTAAATCTCCATCTTCAAACTTTCATTTTGATAAGCCTGATAAATTCTCTGTTTAGGCGCCTTTCTTGGCAAGCTACCGGTGGGCCATGTTGAAGGTTGTTTTGAAGCTTTTTCTGTATGAACAGTTGGAACTTGTTGCATATCCCATCTTTATTTCATTCTTTAACCAATATTTATAAATTCATCCATAATAATGTTTTATCCATACTATGGAATTTTCGGTTGGCTATCAGTCAGATCGGTAGACAACTTGATCCACTTTGTTAATAAATCAGTTTCTCAGTCAGATGTAGCAGCAGCAGGCTGACAATCGGCGTGTTGGCAACAGGCGGAAAAATGCGACGTATCCGGCCGTATCTTAAGTAAGCTTATAATTGTTGCCGCCAGGGCGATAGCTTTCAGAAGCTGTTGTTGGCTCCAAAGTATTTGGGTCTGTGTTGCTGTGGATGAGCATTTTTTAAGCTGACCCGTTATGGCGTCCGGTAAAATTTGTGAATTACGGAACATTGAAAAATTATTTAGACTCGCAAATGATTTGATTCTTCTCTAGGTCGTTGGCGATCGCGTAGTGTCTGAAGCGCAGTCTTCTGTTAGTCAAAAAAAATCAGCTCAATCAAGCAGAGGGAAAAGCCGTTCGTCCAGAAGGACACCGAGCACAAAAGAAGGAAAGTCATCTACAACCGGTTAGTGAATGTCATAACAATTCGATTTAAGCGAAACGACAGTGACGTAGCAAACTCTATCGATTGAAAATCTTTAAGTTTTTGCATATATTTTGGTTCCCTGGTACATTTCAGAACTGTAAAATACCACTGAAAATCAAGATCATATTGGAAAGGTCGAAGGAGTTGAGAAAGATGTAGGTGATTTTTTAAAATGTACGTGTTCTATCCTCGATTAAAACAATTAGCACTTTTAAACTGAAATTTATAAAGCACAAAACTTATTGAAAAATTTGCGGTGAGCACAAATTCGCTGATACTGGCAACATAAATGCTGTTGCTAATCAATTGACTAATACCAACCTCTGCTGTTGCCATTCAAGGAAGAGCAAAGCCAAAGGAGAGTCTAATGTCTTTCCTCGAATGAAATGTTCCATATTGCACATTTTCTTGCACCCACCATGTCCAAATTAAACCTGTGAATTTCTGAGGCTTCATCTAAAAGAAAGCAGCAAAAATAGTATCGAATTCAGTTCTTGTTAAGCCGTTTATCGCTGTTTGATAATAATGTTTACGTCGCTTTCTTTCGACATTCATCACTTCCAGCATTTGGTAAAACCTGAAAAATTTCACGCCTTTCACGCCCTGATTCACATGCTTTACTCTCCCATAAAAATTTCGCTTGATTCGTCCCGACCAGGTCTTACAACAAAAAAGTATTTTGAAAAATTCCAGGTCGACTTCAATTACGAAATTAAAAAAACATTTCTCCATTCTTATTTACAGAAGTCCAGCTTGACGAGAATAAACGCAACATGGCAACTTCAACCACCTTTCTCCAAGAACAGCCTGCCGAGCAGGTTTTACCGGAGACAACAGAATCAATTGGTACTCTTGACTTGAGGCCTGAACCGTCCACACCAAACCCCCCTTTCCAGCAGCTAAGGTTTCCTCCGGTTTATTTTGAATTATAAGCCAGTCAAGCAAAATTTTCATGCTTCTACACTTGCAGGTTGTTAAGTGTGGCAAATAATAATATCGCTGAAGAGGAATGTGTCCTTGCTGTGGCGGCATGGCCACGACTGAAGCACCTCGTTTTGCATGGAAATCCGATTGTGCGAATTAATAAAGGTAAGGTAGCATATGCATGCTGCTTTTGGTTGCACTGCAGACCTAATTTTTCATTCTTTTTTTCAGGCCACACCGTGTGCGGTACATGTAGATGCATTCTTTAGTTGTCGATATCTGTTGAAAGGGTCTTTTCGAAAAATCGACATACTCAAAATACGAAAAAAGTTTGGCAATGTCATTACTGTTTTACGAAACTGCTAGCTTCGCTTAGCATTTTTATCAAGTCGTTGCAGTATGTTTCGATTATTAGACTGGATTTTTAATAGATTTTCACCGTTCAGTATTTGACTTTTCCTATTCGAACAAACTACTGCACTGTATTTGTTTTCGCTAACGCATTGTTGATTCATTTTTGTGTTCCGTTTGCTTGGTAAAACTGGTATAACTCTCAAAATTGGTTTGAATTGTTGCGAAAGTGCTTGACACAGGGACTTCACCGAATATCACGAGGCCCTCGCTTCCGGAAATGCTGCAGATGCTAACCGTATGTTAAATTTCTGGCAAAAACAAATTAATCTAGGTTTTGACATCTTTGCGATGTAAAGCTTTTTCTAGTGCACCCTTCCCCGACGAGGTGGTTGATACGGCCCTGACGTGAAACGAACATAGATTGCAGATGTGACATCATCCACTGATAACGTAACCAGTTGTTGTTATTGCGGTATTTCTGAGAAAATTAAACATAAATGTTATTTTTCTTAAGTCAACTGTAAGCTACAAAAAGTTCTCTTCTGGTTTGTAAATAAATTAGATATACCTTTTTCATGTGAATTCGTTGTAAAACTAAACAAAAAACAACTATGTACGTAATTCAGACGTGCTTTATTTTTAGGTGAACCATCTTTGATTTCACACTATTTGCGACGTCGCCTTGGAATTAGTGTGCACAGGTTTAAGCCAAAGGCCCCAGTAATAAAGCCGCACCTTGTAATGCCAACTGACACAGGTAGAAAGGTAAGTTTTCAGGCCATTTTTGGAAATATGAGTCTAAACACAACAGTGCTGTAGGTGCGAAGCAAAAGGTTGCTGAAAGCTGCTTCGTGATTTCTTTGTCGTGGTTTTCAGCTGTCATTTATGTGAAAGTCCCACTATATTTTAAAGTTCTCAAGTCAAAGGAATGTGTGAATTGAGTGGTGAGTTTTATTTTACCAAGTTTGGTGTGACCAGCTGTGCGGAGTAAATGCTCATGAGTTCGATTTATTTGGTAAACTATTAATTAATCATTGTTGTCATTTTAGTTCGTTTTTTTTCTGGGTTTCTTTTACTACAAAAGTTGACAAATGCCTGCAATCACCTACGTGCATTATGATCTTATCTGTTGAAAAATGGACAAAATGTAGGAAGTAATTTGATTAGTGTTGGTTCAAAAGTCAATGGTAAGGGGCCTAGTGAAGGTTACTCATACCGGTTTGCATACATTGTCTTGTCATGTGTAAAAAAATCTCAACTCTTCAAAGTACTTCCCTTCTATTTAAATAGCAGACTTTAAAAGACGGCAGGAAATCGTTTATCACTCTACGACGCCGTCTCTGTTGAAACAGAGCGCCTTTCGTGCGGATTACCTCATTTTGCTCATGTTGTGAAAAACCGGATTTGCTTTTGGGAAAATTCTTACGTTTTTTCAACGTCTTTATAAGGTATCAACACGGGTGCCCAAGATACCGAAACAATCAGTGGATGTTTTGTTGAATTCGTTAAAAAGTGCTTCTGAGCAAACACCTCCAATATGTCCTCGTCCTGAAGAAAAGCCAGAGCCTGCGAAAGTATCTGCCGAAGGTGACTGAGGTTTTTATGCCTCCTGGTCCTCTGATATTTTTGTGCTTTAATTTGCCAATTTGAGCCATCCCGGTTTCTACCACATACTTTCCGTTTATCTGAAAAACTTAGGAAAATAAATAACAAATTATCCCAAAGCGGTTTAATCAGAATCTATATGTGACTGCAGTCTTTGAACAAACAGTTTTGCGAACAAAAATTGCAGCATGTTCAGTGAACATGTGAACATTGTTCACTCTATTCTGTAAATAAGATGATCGCAATAAAGCACATTGCTCTACGAAATAAAAACTTTCAAGCAGTAGTGTCGTGCATGTAGGAGATGGGAGGACCTGAACCCCAGATTTATGAATAAAATTTTCTAATCCCGCAATCATGATGTTGGTAATTTCGGTGTACAAAAGTTGATGACTTTTTTGGGGTCTTTACTTAAAGAACTATACCTGGTTCGTCAACATTTTTTCCTACACGACGCCCCTGTTTTCAAACCATCATGAATATTGTTATTAACAGTGACTGAAATTCTATCGCTTGTCTAGTAGTGTGAGTGACACGAAGTGAAGGCAGCTTGAGAAGAACATGGTTAGCGAAACCTGCAACTATGCAGTGTAAGCATAAATTAGCAGCTTAAAAATTTAAGCAAATGTTTTATTTAAACCAAGTCTCTGTCCATTCTTTTAACGGTAATGAGCTTGTTAGCAAATAGAAATGTTTGTTATCTGTAGAAAGTTAATCTTGCTTGTTTTGCTATTGAAAACTCTGGCACCGCACCATGATGCAAAAGTGTCGGTATCATGTTCACGCAATAGATTAAAACTAAAAACTCTTCAGTTGTTTTTTGAGATGATTGATAATAATAACCAATAGAAACCCAAGAATATACAGAAATTCAAGCGGCATTTAAGGAGTCCTGGGCATTGTCCCGTCGAATGGTTAATGTTCTGTTAACATGCATTTGTAGTTGAAGTGATATTAGTTTATTGCAGAGATATGCTTTAACCACCATACGGCAGTTGCAAAACTTTTCGAAAAATTCCAGGTTTGTGGCACGTGTGACGTATCTACTATCGATCAGTAAAACACCCCGTAATTAGTAGCAGGTGTGTAAAGGTACAAAAATGTTAAAAGTTAAACAGTGTTTGGCATGTCAAAAAACTTCCTCGGTGGAATAGCGACAGATTTTTGTGCGAACTCCCTCAACGCGATGATGCGGGTTTTCGCGCCCGTGTAGAGAGAAATTGCTGTCAGTGATGAGCGTGGACATGACGATGAGTCATCTTTATGTTTGTGGCAAATCACGGGATGTTGTGTACACTCTTCCATTCAGATGAAGCTCCAGTCGGAGAGAAAGTTTTCCTCACACAAGTTGATGAAGATCTTGCTGAAGAAACAAAAGCACCGGTTCCGGTACTAGTTTGAAAAGCTGTCGCAGATAAACTTTAACGACTAAATCATTTTGTTGTTGGCGATTGCCGATGAGTAAAATTCCGCTGGAGGTTTACCTTGCCACCTGGCGTACTGTCAAAAAAGGATGCTCTGGGCAGGTTTTAATTGCAGAAAAGCGAACACAAAGCGACTAAGAAAGCCCTTCGTCCAGAAAAGGATTCATCTCCAAGGGTCGAAGAGAAATACAAAGGATATGAAATACTACTCGATGCAAAGCCGGATCCCAGTTTACATGAACCCGTGGGTAAGCTATCTCATATTTACAAATTAAGTGGTTTACATACATTTTTTACGAATTTGATGACGCATTTTTTTTAATATGAGCCACGCAAACTTGCGTTATAAAAGTGTTTTTTGTGTATAAATTGATGCATGTAATGTACTATTGATTTTTAAATAGGGGGTAATGTGAATAGCTGAACACTTGTGTTGCTGTATTTTGTAAAAATATCATGGCAAAAATTAACAAAAAGCATCTCGTTCCGGTCCTTGTCTCTATGAAAACCCTGGAAAACGAAAGTTCTGCTTTGACTAAGAAAATGATACAAATTTCATTGGAGATCCTGGAAATGTTTTGTAAACACTTGGCGTGTACAGTTGGCGTGTACATCCTGGAAATGTTTTGTAAACACTTGGCGTGTACATCCTGGAAATGTTTTGTAAACACTTGGCGTGTACATCCTGGAAATGTTTTGTAAACACCAGCGTTCCCCAAAGTCCGGCCCGCGGGCCAGATCCAGCCCGCGAAGCGTTCCAATCCGGCCCGCGAGCTTACTAGGAATGTTTAGTGTTTTAATAATTTTGTGTAAGTGAATTAATGTAAGATGTAATTACACAAAACGGATAAAAAGCAAAAAAGCATTTGCTGTAATTGAGAATTTTATCCCGATGAGCTTTAGGCTATAAACCAAACAAACCAAGCTTATCTCTTTGATCAATAGATCAACTACAAAGGTTTTGGAGTTTACTTGCATTTTGTGTAACAGAAATGATTTATTCATAGGACCGAGGCCATTCTTTTCAATGTTAAGATTTGCGTACAACTCAGACGTGTAACAACACAAACATAGAAAATTGCTACACCATAGTTACTTTTTTTGTTGGAAGTTACTGCTCACCAGCCCACTACTTGAGCTTGGCCGTGCATAAAAAATTGGTAATTATAGTAGGCGTTTGAAGTATAAACGTTATTTGGCAGCTTTTGGATTTTTTTAAACAGGAATACTGCATGGAAGTGCCGTAGCCAGCCCCAAATTTTGGGGGGGTCAAAATTGGGGGGAAATGTTTGATTTTAGGCGAATAACACTATTTTGTTTGGGAAACCGCCTCTCAAAGCACAAAATGACTATATATGCTAAAGATTTGGGGACATACCCCCTGGGCCCCATAGGCTACGCCTATGCTACATGCTAATTACAAGCAAGTTTGTAGGGTACCGGTATTTAATACCATGAATAACAGTGGTGGAGTCTCGATACGTAATCTCGAGGCCAGTTTCGACAGTGGTGTTGGTGGCGGGGGTGCAGGGGGTTACAAGCGCACCGCCAAAAGTTTTGATTTGTCAAAATTCCGGGCAAAGTCCCGCAAAATTTGGGCACAGATGTTTCGACACCTTTGTTCTTATATTGTGTGATGAATGAGACGGACTGTCGACACATGTCTAAATTTGACTTTTT
>Ga0210059_1005145_pt1 | contig 21031 bp, 13 predicted proteins | sample Ectturendosymbi2_FD_188042 | JGI IMG/M metagenome (GOLD analysis project Ga0210059, IMG submission 188042) | Ecteinascidia turbinata endosymbiont from Florida, USA - Sample 2 (SPAdes) (version 2) | ecosystem: Host-associated > Tunicates > Ascidians > Unclassified | place: Key West, Florida...
CTTTGTGTTGCTTGGCAACGCTGTGTAAACGTGGTGTTTTGCTTGTCACGTTTTTCGTGCTTGACTGATCACGGCCTTTGTGTTGCCGTTCGGCAGGTCTTATTCTTGTCGTTGGACGTTTGGACTTGTTTTCTTTTGGTGAAAGCAACATTTAATATGTACAGACCAGAATGTGTCTGCTACAATAGGGAGGTCGATGGATTGGACAGTGAAGGACAACATGGTCAACGGGTTGTTCCTCTGTTCCACACTTACAAGCCGCAGAAGGGGCCATACCCCCATTTTGTGTAAACAGGAGCGGAAACGTCCGACACCGGTGCAGAGACGATTAAGCGGGACCCGCGCTGTTCTTGACAGGGACCATTCCAGGAGGGTGGGTGCCGATGTTTGAGACGAAAGTACGGAGTCTCGTGGTGTTCTCCAATCACTCCACATTCCATCGGCGATCCGCCCAGAGCGCCGCACTTCTGTGGTTGTTGTCAGGTGAACTGGTGAGTTGTTTTCCGGTGGGTACAAAAGGGTGTTTCGACTTGAGATGCCGTGCATTCGCACCCGGTGGAAAGGTGAGCATTGAATGGAGCAGGTGTCCAGGCTCCATGGCACCGCACGCTAGAAGCAGTGTGGCTCCTGTGCGACGAAGCTCAGCTGGCAGGTTGGATGCCCGCGAGGATAAGAAGATTGTCCGCTGGTGTGGAACGCAGGCATCCAGTCACAGGTTGCAAAGCGTCGTTGATGACAGGAGCAATGGGGCAGGTATGAGCACTGCGGCACCAGGCAGGAACGCAGAACCCTGCTGTTGAATGGACCAGGGCTAAGGTGGCTGTTCGCTTCTTCGTTGTCCCAGCACCTGAGCCCGAGGCACCAAAAGCCGCCTCAAGCGTGCGACGCGTGATGTCAGCTTTTTGCGAAGCGATTCGAGGTGTCGACGATATGTGAGGGTCCACGTATCGTCGACCCCTCGAGTCACTTCGCAGAAAGTCCAACATTACTTCGAGGTATTTGGGCTCGGACAAAAAGGACAAGGTGTGGTGGTTGAAAATGACTTTTAGCTCACGTTTTGCTTCCTTGTTGTTGAGGTGGAAGATTGCCGCAGGGGCGTAACAAGGGGGAAAAATTCCCCTGGCACCGTATCACTGCGAGGGGCGCCGAAAAGTCCCAACAATGTCAAAGGTGCTTTCTTCATTACAGTGAATTTGCTTCCGAAAGACCTCAGGATCAACATGGGGACGCCAAACTTGCTTTTTGCCCCGGGCTCCATGTCACCTCGTTACACTCCTGGACTGCCGCACCGTTGTTGTAGTGCTGAGCTTTAACTTCCACATCTGGAAATATTTACCTAAAGTCGCCATTTGCTGCAATATTTACCCAAAGTCGCCTTTGCTGAGCAAACTTACACTGCTTGCCAGTCTCCATCAGCATACATGGCTGCTAGCTCGTCGGCGAACGTATAGGCCTACATTCTGGAGGTGGTGGTTGGCAGGTCAGAAGTGCGGATGTCAAAGAAAAGGTGTGCCAAGAGGATCTCTGTGTGGCGCCATTCTTGAGGCGTCGTAACCTGCTCCGTTTGTTGTTACCGGTATGGTAAGGGCAAAGTTGCGATTGCCGATCATGTCCATGATCATGCGGACCATGTGTCTGTCAGGTAACAATCGCAGTAGATGCACGTGAGGCCGCGGTGCTCTAGGCCAGAGCTTTTCAACCTTTTTTGTTACGGTGCACCCTTAAAGATATTTTGACGAATTCATGCACCCTATTTACTTAACTACTTAAACTCGTGCACCCTATTTACTGACACCTCCCCCGTGCCCTCCACCTAACTGCGCCCATGCCTGTAAGTACCCGGGTCTAAATAAGCAACTCCCTTAATTCAGTAACTCAGCTACATAATTCAATTGATAGTGGCTCATTGTCTGTTGCGTTTGAATCACAAATAACCAACTAATTACAACAGTTAGCTTGACATGGTCTGATGCTTATGCACCACACTTCAGAATGTGCAAAGTCTTGGATGTGCAAAGGTTAAATCCTGAAAGTCATTGCTTGGTTGATGGTTCAATTTTGCGAAGAGAAAGTTTTGTAAAAGTTATCTGTTTAGTGTGACAAGTTTGTGATGCACCTTTTTCAACCCTTTCTTAGTGGTGCACTCTACGCATATTTTGCACGTAGGCTGCTGTACGTAGGCTGCTTTGCACGTACGTAGGCTGCTGTGCACGTAGGCTGTAGGCTGCTGTGCACGCAGCACGTAGGCTGCGTAGACTGCTGTGCACGTAGGCTGCTGTGAGATCGACACAAACAGCTCCGACCTTCTTAGCCGAAAAGCTATCCTCGATGTCCTGCGTCAACTGGGTGACCTGATCTACGGCCGATCTCCCGTGTCGAAAGCCCGCCTGTTCCTGTGGGGGTAATGGATCGATGATGGGTTTGTCACGAGCGTAGATGAGTTTCTTGAAGATCGTGATGGCAACACACAGTAGATATACAGGGAGATAACTATTTGGATCCCCTAATGGCTTATCCGGCTTAGGGACCGCAGCTACTAGTGCTCTTCTCCAGATCCTGGGAATTTTTAGTTGTCGCATGTAGGAAGTGAAGAAATCACGCAACCAGGATTTGAAAGCTGATCCGGCGTGGAGTATGACTGTCTCCAATGCTGCATGATTCTGTGTAGTAAAAGTTATGCTGTATATTGCCATATTTTTGTGGTTTCTTCATTTTATTCCCGTCCGATTTTTTATACACGACAAAAACTACAATAAATCAAAAAAATCCCTTTTCAATGAAGATCCTCAATTGTGTTGATCAGTTCTAACGATTTCCATATATACATGTGTTGCTAGATAACAAAAAATTATACCAATTGAATTGGGATGGCCAAGTTGCTCAGTATTCTTTGTGATACAGAAATAGGTGGCTACTTAATGTCTACAAAACTAACTTTCAGTCACATGACTACACCGTTGTTAATAGAATGCAAAGGTGAATGTCAACTCAAAGTGAAAACTATTGGCCTCAAGATTTTCATGTCGACAGGACATTAGTCACTATGAAACACACATTTTGGGACACCCACAAGCAATTTTATTTATGCTGGGTCAAACATTATTTCAAAACGCAATTGTAGTTTCAAACTAACAGTGTTTGAATGCGAAAATCGGAGCGGAGAAAACCAAACTAAAAATTCTGCACTCAAAGCATAAAATCCATAGAATGCTTTTTGTTCATCTTAGTTGGAATGCAAACCGACGTATCACTTCAGTTTAACCCTGCTCAGGTAGCCTCTAAACACAAACACCGTTGTTGTCCTTGCCCAAAATGGGCAGATTTTGTTTATTCGCTTATACTGGACTAACTGACAGGTTTAGACGCGCGCGCGGGTTTTTGCACAACTTAGCAAGTCTTCTCAAGATAATTCGATCAGACAAAAACGTGTTGATTTTGGAAAAATTTTTATATGATGAAGAACGAAAGCAATTTTCCAAACAAAAATGTGGGAAGTGCTCTTAACAAATGATCGAAAAAGTATAGAAAAATCAAAAAATTCCGCCAATAGACGTCATTGGTGGTCGGTTTGAGGTTTAAACAGAACCTCATTTCAAGCTTGTGGTTCTATCTGCAATAAAAGTATGATAGGTTGAGACATAAAATTTTTCTATTTTCATTGCAATTTGCAGACACATTAATCAACTTTGCCCAAAATGGGCAAATACCTTACGAAAATTGTTGGGCAATCAGATTGATCGCGGCACTGCTATTGTGGGGGCAGTGACGTAAATGACAGCTACGGCCGTCGCTTCCAGTCCCTGTATTCCTGAGAAAGTCTTTTGTGCCTGGTCGGGATGCATAAATAAACTGAATTGCTATTGACTTTCATGTCTCACATACAGCCAGTCCCGTTGCCACAAGGGGGATTTGTTGGGCTAAGCCCACCAAACATGCAGTAATTCCCTCCAAATTGAAATATGAAAACTATACATTGGTGGAGTTTTGTCAATTTGTACAATGTCAAGCCATTAACAGGGAAACCAAAAACGCACTCTAACCACAACGTCAGGTGATTTTCACTCCAAACTCAGACTAACCACAACGTGGCATGATTTTCACCCGAACTCACACTAACCGTAACGTGGGGTGATTAACTCACAATCAACCATAACATTGGGTGATTTTCACATTGGGACCAAGCGGCCACCACTTCTGTCTGGATGGATATCACGTGGGGTTAGTATTCCAGGTGTGTGGGTAATCTTTGCAGAAAAGTTGAAAGTGATCAACGCAGACAAGTGCTCGCCATCGTTGGCAGTTGGCACGTGAACCTTGTTTTGTTTTGATGGTGGACAGATTCCACAGCGTTGTCCGGTCTCAAAGTTCATGTCCTCAATAAAATGCTTTGGCCTTTTGCCGCAAGTGCACGCACAACACGGAGCAAGCCTTTTTTGGCTAAGCCAGAGTTCTAGAAACTTCAATTAGATAAAGAGAAGCACAAGGTACATCATGTCCTCAATAAAATGCTTTGACCTTTTACCACAAATGCACACGGTGCAGGCCCTTTCTGGCTCCAATTTCCTTCCTATGACGGAGAAGGCGTCATACACTCTCCTGCCTGTTTCTCAATGAAAACCACGAGCTGAGCAGGGGCCATTCGCGCCAAATTGATTTTTGTCGCCAGGGCTTGCACTCGTGTGATCTACTCCCGTGCTGGCTTCGGTCAACGGTTGCTGGCGTGACTAGTAAACCTACATGCATCAACTCCTTTTGCCCAAATCGGTCAAGGTTATCTTGGGAGGATCTTTGTGAAGGAATTTTGTTACACCTCAGGTAATCATGGGTAAATTTGGAAAAATTTTGTTCCTCATCGAAAACTACAAAACTTGTGCAGATTTGGATAGGACTGCCCGAAAGAGCGTCTAAAAAAATGCAGCTACTGAAAGAGCCAGCTTTCTAAGTTAACGTTAACTAATTTTAAATCTAAGTGGAAGAACGGTTTGCCCAAATTTGGCAGAAGTTACCTGAGCACGGTTGAATCATTCATTCGTTTTCACACGTTTCCTCTACAGGAGGTCGCGGGGCAGCAGCCTCAGGAGGACTCGAAATAACTCACCGATTTCACCTCAAATGATTATGTTGGTTCCCCAGATAAACTGAGATAGTTCTGCTGCTTTCACACTAAGACGGGAACAAGCCAGGTCGGAGATCTACCCACCCCACCTGGTACACGGTCAAGATTTGGGCCGCTTTCTCGTAGGTGTAGTGGGAAAGCCTTGCCTCGTCAATCCTTCGTGAGACATTCTGAGCACATGGCTGAGCCACCGGAGCTGAGATCTCTCTATTCGGAGGATAAACGTCTCGACAAGCAGGGCTTTACGAATTTCACAGTTTCGCACTTTGTTGCAGTGTCACACTGTAAACTCTTTGCAGAAACCCCATCTATGCTTTTTACAGTTAAGATAACACTCTTTCAGTCATTACTCTAGTAGCCAAAGAAAGACAACCAATTTCTTCATTTTAATCGCAATTTCATGTTTGGGTCTTAATGGGTGAGTACATTTAATTGTGGCAACCTACGTTCATGACTTCAGCACAAACTCAAACAGAAATGCAGTCAACAAACAGATCGCAGTCAAGTTTGATCAAATTTTGCCCGAGTTTCAGAATACTCAATGCGGGTGGCAAATTTTGTAAAAAGCATCAAATTATTTTTCTCAAATTTGTTTCAATTAGTTGCTAATTTGTGTATTTCTTTAATATAATTTTGAAATTATATGGCTGCAGTTTCTTGCGATTGGTGCCTTGTCACAAGTGTTGATAACAAATTTTGTTTATATCAGAATTGTTTGAGTGCACGTCAGTTTTCTTTCGACCAACTGCACTTTAATATCTGTGTTCCCAGCTTCGTTTTGAACAGTCATCAACCATGTTCATTTTCGAAAGTTGCTCACACATCATTCATGCAATCCTTGCTTTCGTTTACATGCCACCACTCGTGGATGGACCGAATAGATTGTTGGTGAAGAACTGCAGCGGTTGAAACATTATACCGTTCTCCTTTTTCACCATAAATTTCCCAAAACGGCCGTTTATCATTCGTCGCTATACCATACAAGGAACGGCACAACGCGCAAAACCCTGTGTAGTCCCAGCACTGGTAAGCTGCGTGTGGGTTTTTGTCTCTCCACGCAAAGTATTCTGCGTAAGCAGTTTGGTTTTTATCGAGGTAGTTCAAGTAATCCACCAACTCCTTGGTTGTATTGAAGTCTTCGACATGTATGAATGAATGCGGAGGAGCGATGGCTTCGTAGTCTTTACGAAGCGCGCCGTAAACAACAGGTACGGTTCCAACAGTCAAACCGTTCACAAAAAACTTCTCGGTTATATAATCCCGACAGTGAAGAGAGTTTTCAAAAGCGAGATAAAATTTGTAAGTTTGAATGAAACGATGAAAGTCTAACTTGTCTCCGGTGAAATGTGTGTCTTTGAAGCATTTTCCATAACGATCGAGTTTCAAACCATTTTTGATCATATCGTCGGCGAGTTTCAAGCGCCTCTTAGCGTTGGATCCGCTGTAGCAATTTGACACAAACCACACCGCTGTTCGCTTTTTCTTGGCAAGGATATACGATGTGCTCTGATCCGCTGGAGATACAAGTTTTCCAGTTGGGAACCGGACAAGGTTGCTGCAACTTGGCTGAGTGTAGAAGGTCGAGTCTCTCCTGAAATGAGCCAAGTTCGTAAATGTTGCAAAAGGGAAAATTTGCAAAAAATATGTTAAAATAATCAAATCTTTGGCTGTCTATCGAAAGGGATCCTTTCAGAGTGAAAATTAGACACCATGATACTATTTTCAGAGTATACATTTTAGCTACTGAGTAGGCATCATCACTCTTTATTCAAGTGGAATCAAATTGTTGACAAATATTTTGTGTTTTGTGGCAATGTGCAGCAATCAGAAAACAACTCAGAGGTTTGTGCAAGTGAGGTGTAGCGACGGTAACACTTTCCCTGACCATTTCTCAGTATAGGCGACCTCTACTACCTTCTGCGTATTGAAGCATGTCTGGTTCATAAACAAATCACGGTTATTACGAGCTTTGTGCATAATTGCTTCTCTGGAATACATAGCACTGTTTAACTAAATCTTGAGCGTGGACAATAGATTTTCTGGCCTTGTTTGAATGAGGTATCCTTACTAAGCTTTAAGCGCCTTCTTCAACTCGCCACATCCAGGGCAGCCAGCAGCGCTACGAATTACATCGAAAACCACATATGAAGTGTCAGATGTGGTGCGAAATGGTTGAACAACATAGACAATTTTGCAATTATTTTTGACCATATAAAAACATGATTTTTGTGAAAGCCATTTGTCCACCCTGCAGTATTATCACCATATGAACGTTTTAGCAAGCGGATTTTCTTTTACTTGCAGCTCACGCAAGCATGGTGCCCTGCTTATCACGATGACTTAGGGCAGGGGCCTCCAAACTTTTCTTTCCGAGGGCCACATGCACCATTACACACTTGTTCGAGGGCCGGACTTCTTACGTCATGTGATTGTTTCGGGAAAGGTTGCGTTCCACCAAATCACAAAATTTTAGTTAATATATTATTGTTTCGTCATTGACAAAATGGCTTCGCGGTCCGGTTGAAATGGCTTCGCGGGCCGCATTTGGCCCGCGGGCCTTAGTTTGGTACCCCTAACATAGGGTCACGCGAAGTTGATTTTGATGTAGAGAGGAGGCTTGTGTTGTGAACCTGAGTAAAAACCTACATCAGACGAACCAAGGTACTCAGAAAACGTTGTCATCGCAATTTAACACAACTAGGTTCGCCACAAGCCTAGCACGTTTGAATAAGCGAAACAACAAACACTTGAATCCTGTGAAAAATCGTGCTTTCAGTCTGAAATAGACACGTGAGTAACAAGGCTGCCGTGAGAGATGACTAGGTATCAGAGGACCGCACATCTGGCCCCAACTCCCAGGTATTGCATTGAGTTCTATTTTTGTTAAACGCAGGGCAACTGATATTTTCGGGGGGGAAAATATGATGTGACTTGTTGCTACACCTAACAAATACATACGTTTGTGAAAATTTCGTGGGTGGGCAATTGCCCGATTGCCCCCCTCTGATTGCGGTCCTGGTTAAACGCTAACCTTTACCAATGAACATGCTTGACGCCTTTTGCAGAACTACTTAGTAGATTATTTTGGAGTGCAGCCAGGCCCGTGATCAGGTTTGAAGGTTTGGGGAGAATCCATTATTAGGGAGGCAAGATTTTTGTTTTTGTTATATGTCTGATACAAATTTTATTGTGCACAACAAAATTTGGGGAGGCACAGTCCCCGAATGCACCTCATGGCTACAGGTCTGACTCTACCTGATTTTTAGGTTGTGATGGTTTTGTCCATAAAAACTTGCATTTTCCATGGCTGTGCTTTCAACTGCGTCAAGTATTGTTGAAACTTGGATCAAAACGTTCGATGTTTTAAGCTACAATCACATTATAGGTCAGTGATTTTCCTTCTACAGATTGCATATCCTCTGTAGAAGCGTTTGCCAAGTAGCCAGAAATGCTACACACCGCAGCAGCACTTATTCACCTCAATGTCATTGTGGCGTTGAAAAAGTGATCAGGAAAGAGTTTCAAATCTATTTTCTTCTCTTCAAATTTCTGTGTTCTTCCCGGACTTTCCATGGTCCAAAAGACGTAAAGCTGGTCGCCTCTCCTGAAGAAAAAAACTGTAACCGGTCTTGATTATATATAATCAATATAATTATATGTGTGAAACGAAGCAGTTCAAGAGATCGCTTTAGTTGGACGAAGTTCTTTGAGCGTTAAAAAAATTGAAAAAATGTAAAACTAAAATGACCGTAATACGTAAAACCTTTATCTTTTAGACTAAATACAAATTTTTTTTTCAAAAATATTCCTCTACATCTATGCGTGCAACCAACCGCAGCTGAAACATCAATAGAGGCCCGCGTCTCCTTTTCCAAGTTTATTGTGACATAATATTTCTTTTAACATTTTAAAGCCCGCGCGGAGCAGTTAAGTGTCTCGGACGTTTTCAGTCATATCTCGTCGCCCGAAGGAGCTAGGGAGCAAATCGAACCAAAAACAGACGCACAGAGTCTTCCAGACCAGTGGTTCCCGAACTTTTTAGTGTCGTGGACCCTTTTGACGATTTGGCTGAAAGCTGTGGACGCCCTTAACAAAACCACTTAAAACCCTGCTTAGCGACATGTGACTTCATTGGCCGAAAGCAGTGTTTAATTTAATTTTATTATTGCTTAGAATTAATGTTTGTAGCTGATTTTTTATGTAGCTGCAATTTAAAGTGTTCTGTCGACCGGCCATATCGAAACCTGCATACGTTTTGTATTTTTCTAGTTACGTGGGGGTAAATGCCCAATCTGGCCCTGCCTTCATGACGCGTAACAACAGGATTTGCGCAGTTTGGCCTGTGGTAATTAATTGTCATGAAACAAAATGAATATGTGCGCATCTTGGCCTATGGATACCTGTCGAGTAAAAGAATATATGACCACTAGGCATGCGTAGCCTACACCAAGTGAAACAATTGCGCATGTAATAGCACTGTATAGGCTACCGCAACATTTTAACTGGTTTGTGAGCGAAACCATGTGGACATTTTAGCTTTGAGGACCTTATGTGGTTAAAAAGTGCAAAAGCATATTGAAAATAACATACTGACATGTATCAACTTAATTTGCTTTTGTTGCATGTATAACCGCAAGTCCGGGCAAAGCATGATTTTGATCTTCGACCGACCGCCAATATTTCTTTATTTTTCCTGCCTTTTGGGGTCTTAACTATGAGTACTTCACATGTTTTTAGGGAAAATTTATTTTTGTTTTTTTGAAAAATAAAAATTTTTCAAAAAATTTAAAATTTTTCAAAACCTAACAAGATTGTTTTTCAAACTCAACAAGGTAAGATGAGCTGGTGAATTGCTCAGCAATCGCTGAGTTGTTGAAAAACTCGCTTCCTAAAATGTTTCAGTAAACCTCAGTGATGATGGGACGAAATTCTCGCCAGTTTGGCCTATGGTTCCGACAGGATGGGTGTTCACTCATGGACGTGAGCAGGGGTTGCTATGCACAAGTTATCTCTGCTAGAAGAGGTTATCAGTCATTTGATTTGCAGGTTAAAAATCATGAATGTTTCATGAAGCTTATCACGTAAAAATTAAAAGCTCTAGGTTTTCTAAATTTCTCCAAGCCTTCAAGGAATCAACCGACTGGGTTCTGCTCATAGGCGTAGCCCGGGGAGCCATGGTTTCCTTCCAAGCTTCTGGCATATCTTTTCATTTTGTGCTTCGTGAGGTGTTGTATCAAACCAAATAGCGTTCCTCGCTTAAAGTGAAAATGTTTGGCACCTCCAAAAAATTTTGGCTGGCCACGTCACTGGCTCTGCTCTCTTCACTTTGCGATGATTCAAACTTGAAGGTATCTGCATTTTGAGTAACTAGTCTCCACAAAAGCGACACAAGTGGATCTATCTGACATTTTTTCGATAAGAAATCGATTTCGTGTCAGTGTAACACTGCACACACTCATTCCTGAAAACTGCAAGCAACACTTACGGGTGAAATATTGAAAGGCTGAAACAAGAGCAGAGAATGCAAACAAATTCCAAGAATAAAATTAAAATCAATAAATCCAAACATAAGCTGCAGCCATTACAACACTGGAAAATACGTCGTTTCTGAACAATTGTTTTCACTGAAACTGGAAAACTGTCTGACGCTACCGTAGTCGAGCAAGGCATCAAATCCGCACTGACTTTTGCCGTTATGACTCAAATAGAGCGTTATGGTAAAATGTGTAAGAAAGAGCAGGATTACTTTCGTTGGGTTGGCACCCGGAAAATATGTTTAGGCCTACTGTTTGGCCAACATATTGTTGATGGCATGTCTTACAACGTCACAAGCAGGTCTGTGGCGCCGGTACTCAAATTTCAGGCTCTGGCTCCAGCTCCGAGCATTAAATTGTTTTGGCTTCGGCTCCAACATCTTGAGCATTTTGGTTCCGGCTCCAGAACAGTTTGGTCTTAAAAAAAAAGAGGGCATTATTTGCATAACTCGCTCGAACCGGAACCCAAGTTTCAGGTTCCGGCGCCACCATCTAAATACTTTTAGCTCCGACTCCAGCCATTCAAAATTGCATGGGCTCGCGCTCTGGATTTACAACCCTGGTTACAAGTCCCTACATAAACACCGTAGTTTGCACGTGTCAGGTTTTCCTTCAGCGGGAAGGATTTGCGTTTTGTCATTATTTTGTGAAACACACGTGACCATTGATTTTCTGTGTTTTTAATGGTAACCACACAGTGCACAATGCTTGGAAGGCCTTCAGACACCTTCCAGTTGCTTTTCAGTCCGGCATGCTAGCAATAACATCAAATTGGGGAAAAACCTATGCCCCCCAAATGTGACAAGAAAGAGAACCCACGGATTTGGGCTGAAGGATAATGTAAGATTCGCTCTTTCACAAACGTATCCTCGTACAGATAAGCTACTCAAGAACAAACTGTATCAAAATTCTCCTTGACTTTGATTGACTGACAACTTGCATACCTTTGTTAAAGCGCATACACATTACACGTGTTTGTTCATATAGGCTGGAGCTTTCGTCACCCTATGGCCTGGATTCTACTTCTAGAGTTGCTCTCATGTTTGTATTTTGCAAGCTAGACCACCACGGCACGCAGTTTGGCATTGCGCTATTTTGCTTTCATCTTATGCATATGACCCTTTCAATACTGTTGAGATATTTTTGTCCCAAGCCACTATCCCTCCAATACGGTTACGATTATCCCGCATTGAAATCAGGTTGGGATGGGGCAATTCAGTATTGAGCGGTTAGTTGGTGCTGCTTGTAACATAGATTGATCCGTTGGTGCTGCTTGTAACATAGATTGATCCGTTACACTGTTTTACGCTTCACTGAACAACTGTGAGATAGTGTTGGGACAAATTGAACCCACAGTACAATACTGTTGGGACAAAACGGTTCCAAATCCCATACGCAGCAATTCAAAGAAACTAACAGAAACTGCAAAGAGGACCTCTTTTTATTCATGAAAGCATGCTTTTTTTATCATCCTCTTTTTATTCATGAAAGCATGCGTTTGAAATGGTGTTTAAATCAGTTTCTATATAATCCGTATTGAAAGGGATAAAGGCCATGGACCCCCAAAAATCTTCTGTGGACCCCGGTTGGGACCACTGTCCTAGACTAAAAAAAAACAATTGGGAACATTGGAGTTTGAACTTTTGTGGGCAGCGTGACGTCACGGGTTGGTATTGATGACGTCATCAGGATTTGTAAAAATCTTTCAAGTGCCAATTTACTCGTTCTTTTCATTAAAACTAGACGAAAATCTGAATCTTTTCAGGTCCTCGGTTGGAAACTTGTGGGAAAAAATCGGCATTTTGAGCTACTACAATCGTTTTCAAGATTTTCAAAAATCCCAATCGATACTTCTGTATTTACAAGGTTAAATTTTATTAACCTCATTAGACTTGATCGAAGTGCCCTGTATAAAACAAAGCACACTGTTATTTTATGGGAACTGTTTAAACTCAAAACACAGTCGATGCTTCTCGGTGCCGGAAAATAAGTTCAGATGGAGTTGGTTTTCAACAATCAGTAAATTCGAGTTGCACCTTTCAATCCTGAAGTCATTTTTGAAAACGGAAAATGACTATTGATATGTTTTTCCTTTGCATATTTGCAGTATTTGATCAAAAATTATGGATAAAGTTTGAAACCACTAAGACCAGTTTATATAAATGAAGTAGATTTACCCAGACATAAACCTTCAATTGTACAACAAGCCACAGATGTGTACGTTTTTGCATGTCTCATCAACGTTTTCACAATGACTTCATTTATACTCTGTTTTCCTTACCGGTTCTCACCACCTTTAAATCAAATTCAATGCTGACTCATCCTTTTTTGGAATAAGTGCTGACTCACCGTTTTTCGTGGTCGGAAAGTGAACGGTAGGCATCGCTACTGACGTCAAACACAACTGCTTTTGTGTCGTCATCGCTGAGCTGTTTTGCAAAGACAAGAAATAAAAACATGTTCAAAGCATTGCTTTACTGTTATATTACACAGTACCTTGTTTTTGTCATAGCAGTAGTTATACTTTCTATAGAAAGAATCCTTTCGTAGCAATTAATAAGACACTAAGATCTTACAGAGTATATACTGTATTTCGCCTACCAGGTATGCATCATCAGCTCTGCGAAGTGCATGAAGTGCAGGCTAAATTAGAATTAAACAAAACCCTCTAACAGTAAAGCTGCCAATTAAGGGAATGTAATTGAAAAATCGCATCCCCAGCTGCCTACTTTACAAAGGAAAAGGTCACAGTAGGAATTTAATTTAATTTATTTGTTTATAGCAGGCACGAAGTCCATAGTATGAAACACACACTCTGCAACGCAGGTTGATAAAACAGACAATACAGAACGTAGTACAAGACATTGAAGCCGGCGAAATCATAGGGTTACAGAAACTTTTTGCAGCTGCATTGAAGACAGAACCATAGGGTTACAGACACATTCTTAACACTATTGTTAGCTAACACGTAACACTTGTTACAGCACTACTGCGGAGTAGGGCGCTAATTCGTAACAAACAAAAATAACAGTGCAGTAGGTTACAGGATGCGTAAGTGATTTAACGTGCTTGCAGTAATTCAATGACACAGCCATGTGACAAAAGAGCAAAGTCGAACTTGGGATTAGGTTGTTTAAGTTAGTTGTTAATAATGCACCGCTCTGTGTTTACTTGCTGACGCATTTTGCGTCTAAAGTAAAGCTTACTTCATAAATAAAGTAAAGTTTGCGAGTTTCTTTCAAACATGCATGTTGAATGGATTAATGCAGTGTTCCAAAGAAAAAAACGTTGATTTGCCAAGCTTTAGTTTTGGATGCTTCACTCTAAAGGTAATTTGGTTTCAACTTCCACGAAATTAAAACGTTGGAAGCTCTGACTGCTCCAGCATAGGCCTCAACGACCTATGACTTAATATACTGAAATGCTGTAAATATAACCCGAAAATGTTTGTCCCGTTTATAGACAACATTTCCACTCCTAGTTTCAACCAATAAGGTTGTTGCCTCATCTATAGTGACTATGGCCATTCTACAAGCAGAGAAAGAACCACGGCGCCCCGCTTTTAGGACCGCAACACCTGGCCAGTGCAAGAATACTTCACATCTTCCCGTGTTAAAAAAAGAACTTCGCTTTAAATGCTTGAAGCGGAAAACCATTCAAACTATTTTAAGCGATTTCTTGGTTTGTTAAACGGAAAATGATGAGTCGGTTTTCGCAGACTCCCTAACACGTAGACTTGTGGGTATTTGCGAACCTGGGTTGGAGAGAAATTTTAGCCATCTTTATTTTTGCAGTAGTGTGTTTCGACCTCTCCGTCGTAATAATCTTTTCTAATGATGCACGTTTTCACATTGGTATATCTAGCTTTGTTTACATTACTATTATTTGCATTGAGGTTTGCGTTCAGGAGTTTAGCAAACCCAGAAAGGCATGAGCTAAGTAAATCACCTACGTTTACGACGTTTCATTACATATACAGTACTTTTCAAAAGTGATTTGGCAGTGGGTTCATTATATCAACGCAATCAAGTTCAAGCTGTCATCATGAAAACCGTCCTCCGTCCATGAGGTACAGCAGTATAAAATTTTTAAGACAAAACATATCCCCTCAGCAAAGATCCATTTTATTATTCTGAACTGAGAAAACTAATATGGCATGAACCAAACAGATTAAAACATCTATCACAGAAACGAAAGCTACGTTTACAACCAAATAAAAAATGCACACGAATAGCTTTGTCAAAATGCTTCAATAGTTCCTACCAAACTTCTATTTGTAGTTAGTGCACACGTTCCACAGTGAGGGGGACTTGCAACTTGCTCCGATTTAAACCAAAAACTTTTCTCCCACAGTAGTATAATCTGCAAATACACATGGCAGGCCTCAGGAAAAAAACGCATGTTTTACACAACAGAACATATAACAATTGGATTGCATGTGGCATACGTTGGATTTAAACAAAAGTTTCTCAACATGATGAAAAAACAGCAACTGTTCATCCATTTCAACTGGAACTTACAACTGCCCAACATACACTTCATGCATCTTTTGTAAAAAAAACACCTATGAGGAAAATTACCAGTTTGGAAAGATATATTAAAATTAAAAAATACTATATAGCTATATATCCGGTTTAATAAAATTTGCTAACCTTTCTTACAGACATGTCATCATTAGGGTTTTGTAGAGCTGAGGTGCTACGCAAATATCCCTTTTCCGTAAACAATTCCACTTTCTGATATTTTGTTCGAAAGCTTGTTTGCCTGACTGCAACATAAAACATGAAGAAGTTACTGGCCATAGGCTTGCTCTTGTCTGTATCTTGTTGTTTAACAACATCAACCATCCACACGTTGTGCCCTACCATAACCACAGCGAATGACAGCTGCCTTGTGACTAGTTAAAGGTTTGATGCAAAATGTATTTTTTTACCAATACAAATTTCAAAACACTGTTTAGATCTTTAATCGACGATATGTTTGCTTCTGGCAATCTCACATTTGTTAAAATTACGTTAAAATCTCAGGAAAAGCAAAATATCCTTTTTCTGCAGCTGCTTCGTACGTTTGATGATCAGTACAAGGGTTGAATAAACAATCAAACTGTGGATTGCATGACGTTCAATGAAACAAAGAATAACATCCGAACTTAGTCGAATACGTTTCTTAGAAAATCCATCCGTAATTTCGTCCTTTGACTTTTACCTCCATCCTGAATTACGTGGTAGGTGATCGATATCATAGAAAATAGGCAAAGTGCTAGAAAAAAGTATAAAAGACACAAATTGCTCGGCTTGAAACGGATCATCTTCTTCTCAAGACCTCGTCTTTTTATCCATCGATCACGCTCCTTCGAATAGCATCTTGTATAAATGCCTCAACGGTTCAGAATTGCTACAAATAGTTTTTTTACTTAAAGTCAATACATTTAGTTTCTGGTGTCTGCATTAGACTAAAACCATGGGTCAGTATGAAATAAGAAAAGTTGATGATCCATTTGGAAATAAACATTCACACACTCTTTTGGCGGCTTGTGCTTTGTAGAAGCTAGAAAACGTGTGGCCACAAACCATTTTAATGTAAGTTGGCTTATGGCGCGCTGTGAGCTATAAATTCAAATCACCCTGTGCCAAATGTTGACAAAGCTGATGGTTCTAGGGCAGTGGTTTTCAACCGGTTGGCCACAGCCCAGTGGTAGGCCACGACGCTTTTTCTTGTGGGTCACAAAGCGTGAATAAATCAGAATGAAACATTATGAGACTTGTATAATGATGGCATTATGAGGAAATAAGATAGACTAACAGCAAATTCGACCTGAATGTTATGTTTGTGACATAACTCCTACTTGGCAATGCTAGCTGAAGCTGTATTTACGAGAATTTCTATGCTATGCAGTGTTGCTAATTTGTTTTTTTGAAACCAAATGTTAAATTTTTGTTTTTTTAATCCTTTTGGATTTTGTTATTTTTGAAAGAAAACACATGAAATTTGACCTTTTTTGATCAATTCAATTTTCGTGTCGGTTTGGCAGATTTAGAGATGATTTTGGCATAACTAGACACAGTTCTGACACAGAATGATAAATTGTTTTTGGAAACTCTGCACTAGAATTTTATAGTTTTTCGTGTTGGTGTTTCGGGTTACTACTTAGGAAGACTAGAAGTCTCGAGAAGTTTATTAATGGAGTGAGCTTTTTCTTTAAATGTATATATTGTCTTTTAAAAATGCTGTGCAACCTGCATGAGTGCTTAAAGCGTCGTTGTGTGTTTGTCTTGTATTTGTTTGGTGATATCTGGCTTTTTACGGTTAATGTGGCTTATTTGCTCATGACAACCTGGCAACCCTGATTCTATGGCATAGCATTGCAATTGTTATAGCACAGCAGATAACACTAAGCCGGAGTTATAGAAGTGTTAAATCTATGAGATTATAAGCTTTGGGCCACCACCAAAATCTTTCCTATTTGAATGGGACATGAGCAGAAAAAGGTTGAAAACCCCTGTTCTAGGACCACTGTTACCTGGACAACTGCCAGCCGGACGACTACCAAAGGACAACTGCCAACCGGGCAATTGCAAAATAGGACAAATTCCAACCGAAAGGGTTGCCAACTAGAACAATAACTGACAACTGGAACAACGGAAATCCCGAGCGGCATGTGCGCAGAGCTTCGCACCGTGGCAGCAAGCAACAATAGAGATCATGCTCGCAATCTCGCTTGCTAATGCATGCTCGCGCTGCATATATAATGGTGTTATTCTTCACGCACATCACATCCCGTTCGTGGTGAAACACACAATCAACGCAACACCACCGGAGAGGTTGCAACAACATCCCCTCCTTTTTACAACGAACCGCACGGATCGCACGTTCTTTGTGTGAAGGCTGAACCCCGCACGACCTCCACATCCTGGTCACAGGACCATTTTGTTGCGATTGGAAATCCCGAGCGGTATGTCCGCAAAGCTTCCCACCGTGGCAGCAAGCAACAATAGAGATCATGCTCGCAATCTCTCTTACTATTGCTTGCTCGCGCTACATATACAATGGTGTTATTCTTCACGCACATCCCGTTCGTGGTGAATCACACAATCAACGCAACACGACCGGAGAGGTTGCAACACTATAAGTGCATGATTCTTTTAAAAACACACATAGCCTACTGTTTGAATAGTTGTCTGCCATGGTTAGCTTTGACTACTAAACCTTCATTTGTTAATAACTGCACTGGTAGACTTCAGAAGCTTAGATCACGAACCTGGGAAACATAAAATAGAACAGTCGTGCAGCTTTTGCTTTGGCATACACGCTAAAATGAGAGGCATGGGTGGCGGAAACTTTTTCAAAGTGTGGGCACAAGTAATCGTCAAAAATCTATGGAAACATTTCGTGGTTTGAATTGGCAACTGTGACGTCACAAGCATTGGAATATTACGTCATTAACTTTTGTCAACATGTTTAAGTAATTTTATGCAATGCTTTATAAGCCCTCAACGATCCCTATCTACACTCCACCCTATCTACCTACGCTACACTGACTTGAGCACATCACTGTAACTAGGTGTTCTTAGTCTTACACAAAATTCATTCACAAGTAAGTACACAAATACAACATGCACAAAGCTAAGGGAACGTCTATGGGTGAGAGGGTCTTTCAAAATGATGATGCTGTAACGAAAATATATGAGCAGTGACAAGGCCCACAACGAAAAGAGCCCGAGTTACCAACTTAGTGAAGTGGGACCGTGGGTGGAGGCACAAATATACAAAGCAAGGAAGCTCGCGTTCTCCAATATAGATCATAAAGGAAGACTCGGGCTATGCCCGACGAGCTCCTGTGCCGCAGTCGGCACTGGGCTGTTAAAAACACCAAGAACACAGCTTAAGAAACACGCAAAAATGACACAGTATTGATACCTGTCTTAAACACATTAAAAAACATATCATTTCCGCATCTAGAACACAGACGTTACATGACTGAATACTCATTCTACAACTGCATCAGTTACCGGAATGTAAAGACAAGACAAGCCTATGTAGGAAGCTGTCTGTATTGATGCCAATTGTGTTGCCAATAAAGCATAGCTATTTAGCAGTGATGGAGTCTCACGACTAGGCCTCGGTCTCGATAATCGTCTCGAGACCCATTTTTGCGAGTCTCGGTCTGTCGGCTCGATGGTTTCAGGTCTCGTCTCGGTCTCGAAGGCTACAGGTCTCGGTCACAAGCCTATTGTCTTGAGACTTTCAATATTGCAAAGATATGGCTTAGCAAAACTGTTTTAATTCAACGGGCATTTTTTCTTTTGTATTTGCATGCAAGACACAATGAACACAGGTCAGAAAAATGCCAAAAATGCGAAAATAATTTAAATTGGGAAATGGTAACGACATTTTTTGGAAAAGTGTCGGAAAAATCTACAATTTTGAAGTCTTGAGTTTTGGTCTGGGATTTCAAGTCTCAAGTCTCGGAATTTTTCATGACGTCTCGGTCTCGACTCGAAGGGTTACGGCAGTGGCGCATCTATGCAAGATAGCGCCCATGGCAAAGTTTAAATGTGCGCCCTTTCTGATAATTAAAATATTCCACATAGGCACAATTTTACAAAATTACACCATGAATAAAAAAATGTTTAAACTTTGAGAGCCGGCGTACGATATATTCGTACTTTGATTTCGGTCTAAAAAGCAGCAGTTTTCGGTTGCCTTACCAACGCCCTAGCTCCTACGCCGATTGCGCTAGAGAGCTGTTCAAGGGCTCAAACGGATCGGCCAGTCTAGTAAATTGCACTCGAAAAATGCTCATGTTGCCTGACCTTGGGCCCAACCACAAGGTCAAAGTGTTTCGCTGAAGTTTTCATTGGAAACTAGACTCGAGTCCGAGTCTTTTGAGCCTTTGATCGACTTTCTAGCGTTTCTGGTTCAAACGTTATGATCTAAAATAAACAAATTAATTAATTATCTAATTAGCCACTTAGTCAAATATTTTTATTAGTTTAGATCATAACGCTTGAACCTGAAACCCCAGCAGGTCATCCAAAGTATCAAAAGACTCGGATTGTAGCCTAGTTTCCAGTAAAAACTTCAGTGAAATACTACCACCTAACGGTTGGCGCCCAGGGCCAGGCAAAGTGGGCAAAGGTGGCCTAATAGTCCTCCACTTATGACGTCACTCACAAAAAACCCGCACCCCGCAAGCAAAAAATTTTTTTTCGAGTGCAGACTAGAAGACTTACCGCGTCTTTTGACGCTTCGACCAGGTCTGTAACCCGTACAGGAGCGGAGATATTCCCGCGCAACGCCATATGCGTTTAGGCGTTTTTTTTCCGAAAATTGCCAAAACCACCCGGGTGCCAAAGAGACGGAAAATATTTGGGTTTCATTTTTGTTTTATGAACTATTCAGCAAATAAAATAGAGGTTATCCATATGGATCATAACATACGTCCATACTCATTTATTTTTATTATGAAGAATATCAAAACATTCAAATGATTGCATTATCATAATTTACAGGCCTAAATAACGTTGCCTGATAAAATGTATATCTTACATAAAAATTAAACAACATATTGCAACTGCAACAAACGACAATTTTTTTTGAAAAGAAACGCATTTAATTTGGTTTGCGCAATAATTGATTTAATGCAAGTCATGTATCACTTGTATTCGAAAAACACAATTCCATCGAAACATTAATATATTCAGCCTTTTCCGGTTAAATTACACAAAATGCCCCTCTCTATAATCATCACGGCCAGATCACACAATGTGCCCTGACTTATTCTTAGTCATTGAGGCTCAAAGGTATGAAAGGAACAGTTTCAGTTTACTGAAGGATCGCTCGCAGCTTGCGATAGATACTGCCATCGTCAATGCTGACGATTAATTAGCATTATTTGCAAAGCAATTTGAAGAATGTCAGGAGGGCTTCAGGATGCGAAAATGTTAAGTTGCACGAATTGAATCTAGCATTTTGCAACCTAGAATATTCTCGTGTAATTGCTTGCCATATACGTCTCAACTGTACACAACTCCTAAATTGTCACACATAGATTTTAGTTTTTCGCAGTCAGGAGTCAGGACCGTACAAAGGTCTTGACATCGAACAGAAAGCCAAATTTCGACAAAAAACGCTAGCTCTAAACACGGCTAACAGGTCTCTTCTTCTTTCATGAGTTAACATTTTTGCTCAACTGGTACAGTTACAATACTGACTGCTGGTATTACGAGGACTAATGGGGTCTCGTCAAGTGTAAGTCCGACCATTCCTACTATTCTCTGCACGCGTCGCTCACTGCCTCTCAGCGCCTCCAGGCGCACAAAGAGAATGCTCTCACAGAAAGAGCGCGTTGGAACCGAAGGGCTCGCTTGGTGACGAGCAC
>Ga0210059_1005146_pt1 | contig 21028 bp, 10 predicted proteins | sample Ectturendosymbi2_FD_188042 | JGI IMG/M metagenome (GOLD analysis project Ga0210059, IMG submission 188042) | Ecteinascidia turbinata endosymbiont from Florida, USA - Sample 2 (SPAdes) (version 2) | ecosystem: Host-associated > Tunicates > Ascidians > Unclassified | place: Key West, Florida...
CATCACTTGCCGTGCGTCTTCACGTGCTTAGCGTAGTGGTCACTTCGCGACAGGCCACGGCCGCACTTCTGGCACCAGAAACGTTTCTCGCCTGGAAAGAAGCCGCACAGGTCCTGTAAGCGCGGACACGGGAAAGGACACTGTTACCGATGTTCCAGTAACAGGATCTGGAAACGACCGCTGCAATTTTCCGCGAAGAAGGAAACAAAAAAACGTCAGTCTTCGGTGGTGACAACCTTCACCAAACGCTTTTTTTTTACAGGAAACGTTAAATAACGTGCAAATCGCGTTAAATTTCCCTTCGGATACTGTACTTTGTTTGCACATGAGTGGAAAAAATGTACAGTATGTATCCTTGTGATTTGCGAGATTTGAAAAATCGCTTGTTATTTTCTTTGATTGTAGAATGAACCAAGCAAAAGCATCTTCTTAACAAAACAACTTTAATCATTAAGATCACAGATTGCCCAGAAGCATTGAAATTTCCGCGGCAGGCTTTATCACAAATCGAAAGTAATTACCCAAAGTTCCGAGCGAAGCGCAGATAACTGTGTTTCAGAAAATTTTGAATTGGGGACAATTAAAAAAATATAACCTTTTCATCGGGTTTATCACGGTCAGCATAAAAATAACCAGAATGGAAAAATGGAAATCTCACGTCGCTTAGATGCTCCTTATGGGCTTCGATTCATACTTCCCTATACGGGGATTCCCCGTAACGCATGCACTGAATGTTTCAAACAGGTGTGTTATTCTGGAAAAAAACGCAGGTGAGTGTGTTGTTCGCACTGTAAGCATTGTGTTCAAGGAACCATAGCCAGGGACCGAGTTTGCTGCAAAACTTTGGGGGCACAAACTTTGTGTGATATGCATGTTATTGTGCATATCACACATATTACTGTTTGCGTTTCGATGGCGTCACCATGTCCATTTGTATAATAAGCAAAATGGGAGGCAAATTATGGAAATGATATGTTTTGGGGACCATAGCCCATGTGCCCACCTGGCTACGCCCATGGTGTCATGGCAGTTGCTACTGTCTTAGTACTTGACAGCGATTACTAGGTATTTGTATCTTTACTAAGTAAACAAAACTTTGGTATTAAGCACTTGAAGAGTTCTTTGTCAAAGTAAATAAAACATCAATTATTCTTTAAAAACAAACACTACATTAAAAGTAGAATTTGTGAACATGTATCTCTGATATTCTTATGATAGGCAGTTCACATTGCAATTCCAATTAATAGATACAGTATATATTTCTGAGATTCCATTAACTGGGATGGCTGCGCCCTACAATGACGTAAAAGTACGCCTAAATCATACCGTTGTTTGTCATGCACATCGGGATAGTACCACTGAATTATCTTTGCACAACTTCATTATTTTTCATCACAAAATATTCGGGGAGACAAAAGATGTTGTGTCCACCCTTGCTCAAAAGTTGGGGAGACATGCCCTCCTGAACTCGGTCCCTGCCCACAGCCATCATTTGCGCTCTATTTGTCCAGCCGACATCACTTCCCCAGAATATGTGTTAAGTTTGTTTCCGGGATTTTGCACATTTTAGCTATCCTGAATCCATTTTGATTTTGTGATGCATTTTGCAATCTGCAACTATGCAGCAACCGTGGGACCAAAACGTGAAATGGGGGGGCACCGATTTCAAATGGGGGGCCGGGCACCACTGGCCCCCCCGCTGGCGACGACCCTGACCTGAATCCAGTTTGAATTTTATACGACGCATTATGACAAACGTTGCGGAAAATATAATACAATGTCAAAAATTGGAATATTACTTCTGTGAAATCTCTTCACCGCCACCAGCGACGCACCCACCTGTGTGAGTGCGCACGTGGCGCACTAGCTCGTCGGAACGCGAAAACTTCATCCCGCATGCTTCGAACGTACACACGTATGGCTTCTCCCCGGTGTGCGTGCGCAAATGGGCTCTCAGATGGCTTGTCTTGGTATACTCCTTTGTGCAGCCTTTGTAACAGCAATTGTGGACGCGCGGTGAGGTGGCCTGGCCAGGCCCGCGCCTGCGCAAAATGACGATAGGGGGTCAAATCAGGCTTGCGCTGGTTCAAATCAGTCCACTAAATACAAAAGCAAGGAAGAATTAACACTCGCATTAAAATAATGTTGCAAGACCGAAAAGTACTCTTGAGAGTTTAAACGAACAACATAACACGAGAGGCAATTGTTCAAGCATCACGCATTGCAAAAAGATTGGCAGTCACTTCAGTTGCAAGGGAGTACGTCAATAGAGCTTGTAGGACAACAGTGCAATGATAACAGCAACAAGCAACCCTGTCCTCGGCGAGGTTCCCGCAAACTGTGCGCGCCAGGCCCGTGGCCAGGTTTTAAGTTTTTTTGGGAAAATACATTTTAGGGGGGCAACATTTTTGCTTTTATTATGTTTCAATAAAAAATTTCTGGGCACAAAAAAATTTGGGGGGCATTGCCCCCGAATGCCCCCCCCCGTGGTTATGGGCGTGGGTGCGCCACAGTCGTTTAAAATCGTGATGTTGCCCAAACAAACATACACAGTGATTTGCAAAAAAACTGGTCGACACGACACACCTGATGTTTACGTTATGTTTGCGTCAGCAACTTCACCTGAGTAACAATTAAGCAAAGGTAACGCACACGTGGATTGAACCCTTCGCCATATTAAGTCTACGCGACAACGAATTTAAGTCGAACCAAACCTTTAACACACCATCTACCTTCCAGTGGCAACGCAGTTCGGACAATCGCAAGGGATGCGCTTCCTCGCAGGACCCGCTTTGCGCTGAGCATTTGTTTCTGCATGCAAAGAAACTACAATTGCAACGGCGCGGTTTCGCCGCAGGGCGGAACGCAACGCTAACAGCGGCAGAAGCGCTCTACTCACTGTCTCGCTTGGCTGTAATCGACATGGATGTGACTGCGGTTGACAACGTTCGCTGAAACAGAGAAGTCAAGTTGATGCGTCTCAGTTAAGTTCGCTGCAACACTCGCGAGAAGAACTGCGAACGATAATTTTGACTGACATGCGATTTTGCTCCTAGGAGCAATTGAGAACAGAGCCTATTACGTATCGATTAAATTAAAAACTCTCGTCACGTTTCGTTCGTCCTGAGTCGCTGTTTGAGTTGGAACTTTTTTTTCGAGTGAGACAGAAGTTGCTCCACGGACCAAATTCGGTGCTGTTTTTTTTAATGCAGAGCAAATATAACACTTCGAAGTGAATCTGCTGTTAACTCATTGAATTAAATGTAATAAGCCGGTTGCAACGTCAATCACACCGTGCTTTGGCTGTCACGTTGACAGCTGGGCCCACCGTGCATGACTCTTCCAGCCAGGCCTGCAGCCAGGTTTTAGGTTTGGGGGGAAAACTTTTGTTTTTATTATACGCTTAAACAAAATATTCTGGGCACAACACAATTTAGTGGGACAAAAAATATTTGGGGGGCACTGCCTCCAAATGCTCCCCGTGGTTACGGGCCTGCTTCCAGACCCATAGCAATGGCAAAAAATCTTGTTACGGTTTAAAACAGCTGCACAAAACAATCACATCTCGCTGGCAGCCCGACATATTTAGCATCTGATACGCTTGGCACAGAGGCCAAACAAAAGATGCAAGCGACGCATGAGACTGAAAGGCAACCGGTCACTTTCAAGTCAGTCCGATCTTCACGCTGAGCGATATCTTAGGCATGCGGTAGTGAATAAAATTTGAAAACGCAGAGACCGTGGAAATAGGGAAGAGATCTAATTTTTGCAGAATTAGCAAAAAAAACTTTTCGACATCGTTTTGTGGCGATTTCCTTTTGGCCATTCATTTAGAAGAACTGTTAGCTTTGTCGAAACACTAACACATTCTAAGCACCGTGTCATCTCTTTAAATAAATTTACAACCTTTTCTAAACAATTTTATTTGAGGCATCAAGCCACACGTGAATCTTTCAGAACGAGTTACTTTTATCTAATAAATATTTTCACTACAAAGTTTAAAAATTTTAGCTTTTTGGTACTGACATAAGTCTCCAAGGGCGTTTGGAAGAAGAGCTACTAGAAGAAAACTATCCTACGGTTTAATATTTCACCTACAACAGGGGTGGCCAACACGTCGATCGCCGAGTCTCAGTTGTTCGATCGCGCCTGATTTTGCTGCATTGAATTGACAAGATACATAAAAAGAACATTTTTCAATCAATACTTCAGAAAGCACATAAAAATAAAAAACGTTACATTTTATGACATTTTGTACTTGTAACTTTATTACCGACCGGTCGATCGCGAATTATCAAGAAAATTTCTAGTCGATCTCAGTCGAAAACAGGTTGGCCGCCCCTGACCTGAAATATCAGTTCGTCATTTAGTCTACAAAAAGTTTTTTTTATCCAGACCTTGGAAGTCGACCACGCCATGTGGCTTTCCCCTGATCTCACGCGTGCTGATAAAACGTACGTTTTTATGCGCTGCTGTTGTTTCGGATCGGACGCTTTGTTTGCAACGAACCACAAGCGATTGATACGAAAACCTAAAACTTTCTTGTTCGCTGCTTGTGCTTTCCATACAGATTGCAATCTGCTGACCCAACAGAAAGAAGCGGCTAACGTTAAATCTTACTTTTAGTGGCTGCTTCGTTGCGTCTTCGGTAGGCACGACGCCAGTGATTACTACGGAACTACCGGAGTCCAAATCCTGCAAAGCATAAGGCATAAGGGAGAAACCGTCCGTGCCCGTAACACACGCACAACATAACTTTGACGACCTAGATAGTGATAACGTTGTTTCCCAAACCATCATAATCCGTGATCAGCTGAAAAACAGTGAATCACTACATATACAATGTTAACAAGCAAAAGCACCAACACTAACTAGAATAAAATCAAGTGTCTTGAAACTTGCAGCACTTCAACAGAAACAGAATTCAAGTTGGGAGCGCTCATGCTCCTTCTCAAGAAGTTAAGCGCAGACATTTTCCGTATTTCTTCCTGAACAAAAACCGATGCAAACGTTTCCAGTCAGAGAGAAGCTGTATTGTAAACAGTCCTATGCCCAAGGCAGAACCCTAGGCCTTTTCACATGGCCACGCTAAACAGACCGCTCGCGAGTTATGATGTCAAGTGAGCTCAGATTAAGCGAAGCGTACCGAGCACGTTGGAGCTGAAAATTTGCATGGAACCTACGAGCGCCCTTTTTACGCACTGTTGAAGGCTGTAGGCAATTCCTTGACAAGTACTCCTCTTGGTCGATCAGCTTCACCTTATTCCAGTCAGATTCAGTGTCCGCTCGGATCAACGTTTAGCTGCTTGATTTTATTTTACAATGTCGAAGTAAGCTTATATCTGATACACAGTTTAATGAAAAGCCGATTGCGCTAAGGCAGTGCACGCTTCAAGTAAGCGGCAAAACACTGCAGCAGGTGGAGAAGTTCATGACCTTGGGTGTATTCACGAGTGATGGTAGGCAGAACCAGCGCGCTTGATACACGGTTTCGTAAAGAAAACACAGCGACCTTTATCGTTCCGAGGTCACAAAACGGGAGCTTTCAAACAACACGAAGCAGTCAGTTTATAAATCGGTCTTTGTTCTGATCCTCACCTATGGTCGTAACTCTTGGTTAATGACTGAAATAATACTATCCCATGTGCAATCTGCAGAGACGGGATATTTGCGACGAATTTACGGTGTGACACTTCGCGACAAAATGCGCATCTGTGCAATGCGCAAAGCCCTGAATGTCCAGCCGGTTCTCCGAATCTAGAGATCCCAGTTACGTTAATTCGGCCTGTTTTTTTCGGTCACAGACCGAAATGTTTTTGAAATGACTGAAAAAAATTTAGTAATTTCGGTCAGAATGTCTGAAAATATAGGGTAATGAACATTGTTGCGGTAAGTTTTAATACAACTCTGAGACAAATGGCCGAAATGTTTCAGAGACCAAAATGGCTCACCAAAAAAACGAAACGTCTCAGCGAAAAAAACAGCATTCTGCTATGGTCCAGAATGTCCCAAGAAAGACTGACGAGGCAAGTCCTGTTGGCTACATCCACGGAAAAGCGGTCCGGAGGCCGTCCAAGGAGCAGGTGGAGTGACTGCACCTCCGACCTTGCCTGTTCCTTTCTTGGTGTGGAGCCAGCAGAACTGTCAGAGATTGCTGCAGACCATGGGATATTTCGAGAACTTCAGGGCTGCCGCCCCCGTGACCCTCCGGAGAGGAAAGCGTGTATTAAAATGAATGAAGTGTGCCAATTCAGGAAATCTAAATTTAGTACGAGCTTCGCTTCCATTACTAACGTCGACCGGTAGCTCACTCTTCAAGTCGTTCATAAACTAAACAAAGAACTATAGAACAACAGCAGGCTAACGTACTATAATAGCCTACACAACAGGCCCTGATCAAAGACTTGGGCCTAACCTCCTGCAGCTCACATAGCGCTTTAATCATTGTCATTACTGCAATCTAAACAGCAGAATTTAAATGAATCCGACTGTTGTACGATTTCACTTCAGCATGCTCATTCTTGCATTACCAAGTCTGATGATGGGTGTTCTGGGGACTCAAAAATATCAACCTCAACGCACTTTTTCATTTAAAATTCATTCGCGAAGCAAGCAACCACGACCGTGCTGTGTTAACAGCTCTGCGAGCTCACGCGACCACTGAGACGTTTGGTGAATCAGCAGAAACCACTGAGACGTTTGGTGAATCAGCAGAAACCGCTGAGACGTTTGGTGAATCAGCAGAAACCGCTCCAAGCAACCTGGAAAGTGAGTTCGTGAGCTCACCTGCTTGACATGTAAGAAGCCTATTGCCTTGCACTACAAGGTTTCGAACACAAATGGCTGCTGCGCAGTTGTATTTTACCAAAAAAGGTAATAAATAAACCTTACGTTGAAGTAACCCAAATAAGAATGGATTACTGGTTGAAAGGGCGTGGCAGCGATAAAGAACATCGCGCCAGAGAGCGGTAAGGTTAGCTAAGCTCAGTGAGTTTGCTAACTATGCATTGGCAACGCAGAGCTGATTTCTTGCTGATCGTAAACCAATGATTTCTTGTTGATGATTTCAACTATGCATTGGCAACGCAGAGCTGATTTCTTGTTGATCGTAAACCAAAAACCAATGCTGTACAAACTAAACAGTGACAATCGCCAAGCAGAATACATACAGCATTGCCTTGAAGTTGCCGAGACTAAATTCATGGTATCATAAAAAGCTAGATCACACGGCGATGCAGACCAGATACAATCAATGGATGAGAAAGCTTTGCGCTGATAAATTTGATGCAATTCGATATAACCACTTACATTCTGGTGTACTAGCAACAAGACGGTGAAAACACCTGAACACTACATTCGAGGAAAATAGCTTGCAATATTAACGCGGCGTCTGGTGAAAACAACTAGCACGTCTGCACAGGCTCGTAGCTGCGGGGAGGCATTAAGGGGGAGTGCCTCCAGTTTTGTTTTGCTCCGAAAAATTGATTTTAAACATAATAAAAACAACATCTTGCTCCCCTAAAATTTATTTTTCTCCTCCAAACCTTAAAACCTGGCCACGGGCCTGCGTCTCCATCCTATTGTGACGCCGTCAAGCAAAGCGGTTAACTAGTGCCGATTACCTTGCATCCGTTCATAGCTTGTAGGGCGAGTCGCAAAATTTGCTGGAGGTTTTCCGACTGCAAGCAACATGATTCGTGTTAATAAAATAAAAGCTTAAAAATATATGTACAAAACAACAACAACAGAAAACACACACAAATGATAACCTTAGTCGAGAACGCGAAGCTCTATATTACGACACAGCTCTACACTATATTACTCCAAGGATATATCACGCAAAAAAGGTTGCTACATGCACACTGCGCATGCCAATACATAATTAATTGGTATTCTCGGCCATTGTTTAGAACGCACATTGCATGTTGGCGTCGGGCTATGTTTTACTCACACTGAGACTTGCGCCACGTAAAGACAAGATGATCCAAAAAATACTTGCATCCGCCAAACTAACGATGAAAGATAAAACTCATTGCAAGAGCTGATAAAACGTTAGTGGCATTATACAAACAAGAAACAAAACACTACCACTGCGGATCACTCACTGATGTATTGGGTGGAATAATTACACGCGCACTGTTATTTCCGGGTGGGTTTTGCCGAGCATCCTCACACGAAGTGTTAGATTCGCGAGCAGCTGCTGGAGCAGACGAATTTCCGGGCAACCGCACGTTGACAACGCTCGAAACTTGAATGTTTGAGTTGTTTTGACAGTTAACTGTACCAGCAGCTTCTGACTCGGGCGACGCAGCGTCGGTGCGGCAGGTTACCAACTGCGACGAGTCGCTTGTTGCGTCGCTGGCCCGATCTTTTCGCGGCCCGTCCGATCGCGTCGTCGTTAGCGTTCCTTGAAATTGTTGCGTGGGAACAGTTTGGGCCGCTGACGACGGGGCCTGGCCTTGGTTGGAGACTCGCACGACTGGAATTAGCACCATCGCGTTCAGTGAGGTTTGAGTGGATGGAACAGGTTTTTCTGAAAAAGCAGGTGCAACGTCAGTGCAACGAACATAAACCATCGTCGCAAATAAAATAATTTTAATGCAACTACTTCTAGAGCACCAGCAAATTGTGGTAAGAACAGTCAGCTTTGGTTTCTATTGATTGCATCAGTGGTTCCCAAAATTTTTCTGATCACGTACCATTTGTTGGTGCCGTACTGCCACCTCGTACCAACTTGTTCCAGGAAAACTCAATCTACTAAATATCATTCGATCAAAAGTTTGCAAAACCAGAAATGACAAAAGTGCAACATAACCAAACTGACTGAGAAATTATAATTACCATTTTTTGAAACCAACAAGTGAAGTAAGCTATACAAAAATTCAGGAATTTATTAACAGAACCCGACAAGTAGAAATTGTAGCTGTGAATTTATTTTTTGCGCAGAAGAACAGAAAGTAGGCCTATCCGCGTACCACCATGAAGGTCTTCGCGCAGGGCGTCTGAGAGAAATTTTGTCAAGGGGCACGAAAACCGATACCGAGGCCCCCTTAGCTTCTGGTGCTCTCATCGAAACTTGTATAGCTTCAAGCAAATAAATTAATTCTTCTGGCGATTATTTTATTATCAGCCGACGTTTCGTCGGCTTGTATATAGCTTGTTTGTGTAGTAATTAGAATATAGATGAAACAGCTATCATGCTAAGATTTAGAAATATATTAATTGTTATACTGTACTGGCAACTGGCTTAAACTAGTAATTTTGGGCTTGATTACATAAAAACTTAGTGCGCGTACTTTCATCCATTCCAGGCCCCAGTAGCTACCGGGCCCGCACCTCTTGCTCTCCTCTCATAGGCCCTGCCTTCGCGTACCAGTAATGGTACGTGTACCATAGTTTGAGAACATTTTTCTAATGAGTTATTGTAACAAGGCATCGATTTTCAGAACAGGATTTCACGCAACGATTCTTACTGAGGCTTCATCTTTCAAGCAAAAAAAACTAAGTAGAGATCACTATATAAAAAATCAAAACTTTGCACCAGTCAAGGCAAAAATCCGATCATTAATAACAAAATTTAGGGAAGCTGAAGGATTTGGGAGACTTACCCAGATACCACAGTGAGGAATGTGGGGTAATCGCAGTTTTAACATACACACGCTTGACAACACCAACGAGGACAAAAATTGAAATTACCTAATCTCTAAGACTTCAACAATATACAATTTTTCACGAAATTATTAAAAGTTTTGAAACTTCAAACTAGACAATTTATGAAAGATAATAATCTGTAAGGTGTTTTGAAGAACTGGAAACGGTCTCTTAAATTTTGCCAATGGTCTCTCAAAATACAGTAAAATCTCACTGCATAACGACCACCAAAATACACACTAAAACCTCGCCTTATGACTATCTCGGTATGTAGATGAAACACTTGCGGTCGCTGAAAATGTCTTTAATGGTCACCAAGGTCAAACCTTTTAAAAAACCCTGGTCAGAGACAGAAACAAGGTAGTGCTTCCGAACAGTTTAGTTTGGTCCGCGACGGCGTAGTAGGGTCACCTTCAGGAGACAATCTACTAGAGCACGGGTTCTTAACCTGGGGTCCATGAATTTGATTTAAAGAGTTAATTTATTGGCTTTGTGATGTTGCGCTGCAAGTGGCTTTGTTGATGGGAATGGAGGCCGAAGTCAGAGGCCCACTTTCGTCCACAAGTGGCGTATAGCATACCAGAACCGGGTTGGAGGGGTTGTCCCGTAAGTCGATCACGTCTACGTTGACGGCGATCATCAATGGCTCGAGTGCAGTTGATGACAGGTGGTACGTCATACCTTGCTGGATGCAGTTGTGGCCTCCATACTCGCTGGTAGAATGCTGCGCTTCTAGAATGGACGGCAAATGGTCGCTAAATCGTTTTTTTGTCCACCTGGGGATCGTCGACCGGAGGCAATTCGCCATAGAGAATTTGCCATGGAAGACTGTTTTCCGACGTTCCAATGACGTGGCAGCGGAGCTGCTGCTGCATCTTGAGCGCCTCATTGCTGTGGTTTGCTCTCTGCACTGGACATGTGAGACTCGGTCCTTCCAGGTAATGCTGAGGATCCGTTGGAGATACTTGATGTGAAAGGTCTCAAGGTAGCGCAGCTGTGCCCTGTGAAGTGTCCACACCTCGCTACTGGCACAGCAGGGTAGATATACAAATGGCCCAGTAGACCGCAACCTTGGTTTTAATTGACAGGTTCTGATTTAGGAAAACTTTGCAGCTAAGCCTGCCGAAGGTTGCCGTAGCCTGACGGCTGCGGTTCTGAATCTCATCGGTAATTGAGAACAATTAGGAAAGAATGCGGCCCAAGCAGGTAAACTGATCCACTTGAGGGATGGGCTCCTCACCAACAGGAAGTTGTACTCAATGTGAGGGGATACTACAGTGGTTGGCATGTGACTGCAGTCTTCCGGGCACTAACGATTACCTTGAGTCTGCTGTAGGAATCATTCATGGTGCTTAGGTTGCGTTGCACGCTACGAGAATTCAGGGAAGGAAGAGCGATGTCGTCTGCATGTTGGAGATCGAACACTGCAGTGATGCTAACGTTGGTCTTGGCGTGAAGCCAGCAGTGGTCAAAGACGCTTCTGTTCAGCCTTTAGTTGATGGGAATTCCATTGGCCGTTTCAAGTTTATGCCGGGAAAAGAGGGTAATTGCTGCCAAGTAGATGCTAAAAATGACAGGGGCGACGACACAGCCTTGTTCGACACCCACTTTGACAGGAAAAGGCTCAGAGACCAAGCCTCCAGCAACTACTCGTGCAGACATGTCCGTATGGAAGTGTTTTAGGATTGCAGTGAATTTGGGGGACAGCCGCATTTCAAGAGGATTATCCGCAGGAAATCTCTGTTGACGATATCAAAAGCTTTGGTAAGATCAACGAAAGTCATGAAGCGATGTTGGTTTTGTTACCTTCACTTTTCGTGAAGGAGACGAGCGACAAAAAGCATGTGGATGGTGCTATGACAGGTGTGGGCAATTAATTTGGCTCGAGGGCCACTTTGAGAAGGCCGCATTTAGAGGAGGGCCGTACCCTGTAATGGAAATAGAAGCAAAGTTTTGGTTAATAGCCTCAGCAATAAAATTTACTGTGATAAGTTGGAAGTATTCAGATTTAAACATATTTCCTGAATGCTTCCGTGGGCCACTGAAAATGTTGTGGTGGGCCACATTTGGCCCACGGGCTGCTATTTGCCCACCCCTGTGCTATGATTTGTTTGGAAGCTGGATTGCGACCCAGGTAGGGTAACTTCTGTTACAGCATCTAGAAGTCTTTCAAGGAGGATGCAAGCAAGGATTTTCCCAGCTACCGCAAGTAGAGAGATACCACGGTAATAGGCACAGACTGATTTGTCTCCTTTCCTTTTGTTAACTGTGACGATGTGGGCATCAATCCACTGCTGAGGTAAGGTCTCGGCAAATGAAGAGTTAGTGATAGCGAGTGAGAAGGCAGTCCATAAAGCAGTGGTTCTTAACCTTTACGAACATGCCAAACCCTTACGTAGTTTTCCATGCTTTTGTCGAGCCCCAATTTTGCCCAATGTAACAGAAAGTAAAAATGGGTTACTGAAATGAAATCAACGAACAGTTCATATTTTATTATAGTCATGTTTCGGATAACCTTCATCGAACCACTGAAACGGCTCCGTTAAACCTAGGGGTTAAATCGAACCTAGGTTAAGAACCACTGCTATAAAGGAGAGTCGCAAGTTGTTCATCAAAATGTTAAACCCAGCGAGTTAGGATACTCTGGGGTCCCAAATGAGCACAGAACCGTCAGCAGAATTATGGGGTATGTTGGAATTGTGGGGAGGGCCACGAACAGCTTTAACAGTGTCGCAGAAATGATGTGTGTCACTAATGATGGCAAAGCCCTGAATTTCAGCAACTTTCTTCAGCCACCAGTTGCTCTCCATTTGTTAAAGAGTTGCTTGGACGGTGGAACAGAGGTGAGAGCACTCCTCTTGGTGGGAACAACAAGATGGGTTGTCTGTCACCGCCTTGTGCGCAATGTTCTTCATGGTGATTAGCTCATGGATCTAGTGAGTTTTCCTCAAACCAGTCCTGATGTTTTCATTGGGAAGTGCCGAAGATGCTGGTGATGGCTGAGGAGGGCGATGGCAATGGAGTTCCACTCCTCGGTGATGGCTTCACGACTAGAGTTATCAGATTTATCCTGATTGGTGTTTAGAGTGGTAACAAGGGCGTTGTGGAGCTCGTCCAACATTTGTGCACCACTTTTTGTGTGCCTACAAAAGGAGCGTGTTTGAAGTGATTCGCTTTCGCACATTTGTGGACTGTCGGGCAAACTTTGTCTGCAAAAGGGACCAAATGAGGACACAATCTGTCCAACATTCAGCACCCATGAGGTAATGGATGACGTCCTGGCAGTCTTGCCTTTACATGATGATAGAGTTGATGAGGTGCTGGTGCTTTGATCTTGAGCGCATCTATGAGGTCTTAAATTTGTCAGCAGCTGGAACATAGTATTGGTGATGATGAGGTTGTGCTTCGTGCAAAAGTTGGGAGCCTGAGGTCACTGTCATTGATGTGTCCGACTCAATTTTTCCTAATTGTGCCACCCAGACAGGTGATTTCCGGTCCTCGCATTGAAGTCACCAGACAAGAAGATCTTGCCAATTCGGGAGACAGAACATATGCACCAGTGAGCTCCGTCATAGAAAGTATCTTCCACGTTGTCTGCTGAAGTGTGGGGCGTGAACATGGATACACATCGACATGCGATGCATCAGTTAAGCTTTAGTGTGGACATTCCATATGGCAATATTTGAAGAATCCTAATCTTTACAGCACTGGGGCCCAGCAGTAAGGAGCGATACAAGACGACTGAAAGCATTATCAGGCTGCACAATACCAAAGCCAGTGCCCAGACATTGGTTGGAAACTGCCTTAGCAAGGTGGCACAGTCTACAGAGTACTGTTTAAGATAGCACGTAGATGAGGTCCTGACATGGAACTACCGCTGTGGGCAAAAGGAGACCTGGGAGTGATGGCAATTAAGATGCTACTCCACATCCCCTAGAACAGGGGTTCCCAACCTTTCTCTGACCATGTACCCCTTTAGCATTCTGACAGGTGAGCATGTACCCCTTCAGCATTTCGAAAGATAAGCATGTACCCCTTCAATATTTCGACAGATAAACATGTACCCCTAAATTTCTTATAACAAAATATTTTATCATGATTAATCACAGATATATTAAAAAATAAGCACATAACGACTTTTAAAAATAGTGTTTACTGATATGTATAAAGTTTTGGAAATAAAAGATATGTAAATATATATTTCTCTTCTATTGCTAACCTCAAATGTACCCCTACGGATAGGCAAATGTACCCCTAGGAGTACATGTACCCCAGGTTGGGAACCTCTGCCCTAGAACTTTAAAACCTAATTTTGAATATTTATTGCAATGTTTCTTCTTGAGGGATCAGTAACTTTTGTTAGGATGTACCAGGTGTTGGTGACCCACAAATGTTCAAGAAATGCTGATCTAGGGTTAACAGTGTTAGGGCTTCAGCCACACTATCAGTCCTGCCATTAGTAGACATGGTCTTTCTTTAGTGACTGCTGTGAACGATTGTTGAACATGCAAAGAACAAAGCTGTGTGATGGTGATGCCTTAAAACTTAACATTTGGAAATTACTTCAAGAGTGTAATTATCGGAATATTTGGAAAATATGTGACGAATAATTTCTGAATTCAGCAAGTTGAAATCATCCTAGCAGAGCACTGTTAGCTTCACTGACGCCACACTATTGTTGAACAATATACTTGTAGACCCCGTGCTTTACCTTTGCAGCCCTAATCTGGGAACCACTGACGTCTGTTATGGTAACATGTAGGTGTGTAGCCAGGGGAGGAAAAAATGCTACTGTCACGTTTTTAATGAAGTTGAATAAATGGCAGACTAGTATGCCAAAGGCATAAGAAATCATTGCTGCCTTTTCCAGCTACTTTGGTGATCTAGTTATGCACTACAGTTTTACATATGTATATATCAGAGGTGGCCGGAGTCACTTTTTTCAGACTCCGACTCCGCTCCTGTTCCAAAATTTTTGAATCCAGGTCTGGCTATTCTTCAAATTTGGGAATCCGACTCCTGTTCAGACTCCGGCCACAATCATCGATCCAACCATAATTTCCCCATGTTTTTACTTAAGAAATGACCACACAGACTCCTGCTACTGCCGAAATTGAAAAATGACTCTGGATCTGGTTATCCAGATCTGGTCCCACATCTGGTATATATGCATAACTGCCCAAGTCGCAGGGCACAACATCAATCATAGCTTGCAACATCTTGAACTCTACATCACAGACAATAATGGTAAAGCTTTCCCCAGAAGACATAGTTATCTTTAAAGCTCAAAGCTGGAGAGATTTCTTATAGCCCAATAGAATTATCCTTCACAAGCTGGAAAATGCACAAAAATCTGTACAAAACTGCACTCTACAAAAACCTGGGACAAAATATGAAGGAAACGTGAAAGTTTGCATAAATTGCAATTGTTGATGATATGGTACATAAAATTACAGTGTGAAACTTGCTTCTAATAGCTACCTTTACAACATTGGCAGCTTGGCACATGGGTTGAGGTTTCTTGTACTTTCTTCTTATGACTCAAATTGGTCCTATACGCAAATATACTGCCTTCATATGTTACAGCTGCTTTACACAACAGCTGTAAAGTTGCTTTCCATAGAATTTTCTGCGTAAGAGTGACAAACATTGTATAGTGTTGCAACCTCTCAGTCAGTGTGGCATTGAATGTGCAATTCACCATAAATGGGATACATCTTGAACTCACTGGTGGCACATAATAAACACAATGCAGTCAGCCATAGCAAAAACAAAAAAAGGTTGTGCATTGTATCATTTGTAGTTTGGTGTATAGCATGCCTGCAGAACATACGGCCTGCAAAAGCTTTTTCAATAGCAGAAAATGTTGCAAAAGTTCGACTTTGGATAATTAACAACAGAACCAACTCTAGCCTCACAGCAAGCTTTTAAGGAATCTGCCTGCTTTCATATTTCTGTGATGATTATAAATTGTACGTATCTATTTACCATAGTTGTAAGCCACAAACGACGCTTCAAGAATGGCATCCCACAGGGATCTGTCCTAGCACTCCTCTTCAACCAGAGGAGCATCCAGGGGGTCTGTTTGGCTGTCATGACAGGCCTCTTTGTGCTGCAGGTATTCAGCATCAAAGCGGATAAAATATCAAACGCTGCCACTGGTGCCAGTCCATGCATATTTTTTACCAGTCTGCAAAACAACCTACTTTTTTGACTTACTTCAAATAACTGTAAATGTTTAGCGTTTAGGCTGAATTCAGTAAAACCGTGGACAAAGACATGTGTGGTTTGTGACTGAATAGAGTGGATATTCCCACGGAAAACAAAAGTCTTGTGCAGTTTCATAACTATTTTGTACTTGAGAAAGTACAATGGCAGTTATTGGTAGTAAGCAGGTTTTTTAAGGTTTAGCTTAGGTGACTGCCAGGAATTTTCAGAAACGATTATCTGAAAATTTTACCATAAAGCTTCATGGTAAGGCACTCACAGCAGCTGAATTATATATATTGCGGAAAATTGAAATAGCAGTCAACAAAGGAACAGAGAATTTTGCAGTTTTTTTAACAAGGACAAACGTCAATTTTCAGAAAGGGATAACCCTCAAAATGGACATGAAGGAAGTATCAAGTTCAAGTGTATTTTTTGATCAAGTGGTTAGAGTTTATGATTTGACTGTTAAAAATTTAACCCAATATTTACAGGTTCAAAAGCTTTAGGTAGCCCACTGTTAACCTTCTGCTGAAAAAAAGAAAATGAGAATAGTAACAGTAATTCAATTTTTTATATAATCAGTAATCAACTGAAAATGAATCAATACAACTGCTTCGATGCAAACAGGATTACTGCTTTAAATCCATTTCTTTGTTAGAACTGGGTTTGAAATTATCATGTTGTTTAACACTTTCGCTACCGGCCGACATATTATATATTGTTTGAAATTGTTAACGTGTTCCCATCTAACATGTATATACATTCTAGCTAATTAAAGGTGCTTGGGGACATACACATATATTTTTATCCAAAAATCGCAGTGGTATTTTGGCCATAAATGTGGTCCTAGCCTGAATCTACAGAATGTAACTTTATGTTTTGAAATGAGAATCCAAACTTTTTGTGGCTCAGAGGCTGTGTAAATGCATTGCCCTTTCAAGTTGGTCCATCTAGGCAGGACCAGGGCCCGGCAGCAATGAATGTGGCTTTGGGCATTGGGCAATGTAAGTGCTTTGACATGCTGCCAAATACTAGGAAAGCATATAGGAATGTATCAGAAACATTTCTGTAATGATATTGATGAAAGTTTGTTGTTTGATGCCAGTGTAAAGCTGCTTTTATTGTCTCAAAAAAAGTGGATCCGGTGGGCCCAGGCTCGTTGCAGTAGTATGTAGCCTAAAATGTTTTGAAATTGATTTGATATGTTAGCAATTGATTGGGGTAAAGGCAACAAAGCATTTGCTAGGTATGCCGTTTTAGCCTAAACCTGGGAAATGCCTAGCAGTATCTGCTTTCTGCAAAAGCCAGACATCATATGAACTTCCCCTTCCCAAAATCACCCAGGAAAATGGATATTGCCGCAGGGAAACCACCCAGGATTTAATGTGTTAAGTTCTGTGTGTCCACATTCATGCTAATCTGGCTCCTGAATCTTATTCAAGCAGTACCCACATAAAATAGCCACACCTTCATGTATTCCTCTTATCATAGTTAAAGACTTGACTTGGTGATCAGAAGAGCATGGAACACTTTCTCTTCTACACATCAGTGCCCTTTAGCAAATGGAACATACCATTCTTACCATAAAATAGTGATTCCTTGGGTCTTATAGGCTTAAGGGTTCTTCGAGGTGATGTACATGATGAAAGTGTATCTTGCTCAACATTCTAGAAAAAAATTGTGGGAACTATTATTAACTTTTATAAAACTATTGAGTTTTTCAGTATTTATCACTACCACTTTCATTCTAAGCAAATACTTCTGAATTGCTTCACCATGAAATCAGTTAACATGTTAGGAATTTATTGCCAAAGCATCTGCTGTAACACATTACCTTCAAAATGTTATATATATCACTGATTGGCTAAAAGCACAGTGAAATATTCTTGGATGCAAAAAAACACACATGCTTAATACTCCATAAAATGGAAACTCTGAATTGATAACCTTTCAGTGAACATAAATACACAACTATGACTTGACTTGAGCACCAATGATGGAAAGAAAATGCTTATCACTATTTTCTCAATATCATTTGAACTTGGTTGTGAACAACACATTCAGCAACATAAAAACTATACCAGAGAGTTTCTTCCAGCTAGTGGTAAATTTTCATTGTTATCCTTAAGCACATGGTTGTATGATGGCCCATTGACTTTCATATCCTTGCACACTTTTGCCAACATAGCAAGTGGTGACTGAGGAACCTTGGAAGAAAAGATGTGCATGAAAACAAATTGGTAAAAAATAAAAGTTTCCAGCAAGGTTTGCTCATGAAATATGTCACCTCTGCCATTCTACTATGGCTTTTAAGCAGAGCAATTTTAGTTGTCTTTTCACATACGTTTTGGCATACCAAATGCAAAATTACAACATACCTCATAATATTTAATTTACATTTTGTTTCAGCATGCAGCAGCCTAATAGGGTTGCACATATTGATTAGTAGATAATGAATGATTGGCCATTTTGCCAATTAACTGGTATCAGCTTGTGTTAGTTGATTTACCAGCTTTTGGCAATTCTGTTAAAAATATGTCAAAACAGTTTCCAGGGTCAACATGAATATACATGTAATTTTGCCTATCAGCAAATTAGCAACTGTTAATTAGCCTATTTAATATGTTAAATAACTTTTAAGGCTTTGCCCCATTATGGATACGATACATTTCTTCCACATCTGAGGCCATAATGATCATGGCTTATCATTTAGCAAATAGTAACAACTTATGTTGAACAACTACCATATTTTTCGAACCACAAGGTGCACTTGAAATCCTTCATTTTTTTCAAAAATTGAAAGGGCGCCTTACAATGCAGTGTGCCTAATGTATGAATCTGGTTGTGCTTTCTCAACTAGGACCAATTTTATGTGGTATACGGTGCTATTTATTTACTTGCTAGTTACAATTTTTTTGTAAACAGACCATCGTGTTGCATAATAAACCAAAAACAATTGCAATGAGTAGCGCCCTAGAGTTTGTATTTCTCTAGCACATTTACTTGCTAGTTACAATTTTTTTGTAAACAGACCATCGTGTTGCATAATAAACCAAAAACAATTGCAATGAGTAGCGTCCTAGAGTTTGTATTTCTCTAGCACATACCACAGATCGTATAACTCCCAGTGGCAACTTCAACACTCGGCGACTCCAGCAATTGGGAGTTGAATACAGTTCGACTTGTCTACATTTTGCTTCAGTTTAATGCGCCTTTATGTATAAGAAAAGAACAGCTAACATTCAATTGTTGATACTGCGCCTTATAACCCAATGCGCCTTATGGTCTGAAAAATATGGTATACCACTTGTCAGAGGAAGAAAGAGCTAACGCAGTCTAAAATTTAGCAGTTTAAAGGCTGCAGCAAGTGTTTAGGTCTATGGTACAGAAAGCAATTTGTTTAACTGTTTATTATAATGATGTTACAAATGATGTTACAGGGGTGCACAACGTTTTCGCTTTTGCTAGCCGCATTACGTTTGTTTTTGTAGATTGTAGCAGTCAATCCATTCAACCAATTTTAATTTATTGCGGTGTGTTCTGCTTGCGCACACTGTTCCTAGCCTGCTTTTACATATCTGTTTAGATGCTGTTCTATTAAGTACCCTCATACAATAAACAAAGAGTTTTTATTAATACCCATTCGCCATAATTGATATTTTGAATTAGATGTCCTCAGGCACATAATTTCTTGGAAGTGGCTAGGGAACCGCCTCGCATGACACGGTTCGAATAAAGCGGTCAGTTTGTCATTCAATCGGAGTTGACCTAGTAGCCTACTAGTTAGGTTTCAAGTCTACCATGCTAATGGTTGCAGGTTCGCCTCTGATCTTGGCACCTTGTTTTCCTAAGTGACTGCGTGCACGTTTTAATTTGTGGGGCCAGTTTTTTATTCAAAACTTTCCATACTTTTGGTTTAGTAGTTACCATTGGGTTAGTGTTAGCGTTAGGTTAGAGTTATCTTGGCGTTAGGTTAGCTTAGTGTTAGGGCTTCGGCTAGGGTTAGGTTTACCTTTTGCATTTACTATGTTTTTATCAAGCCTACTGCATTCTCATTGTGCATTACTAGAGATCGACCGATATGGCTTTTTAGGGGCCGATGCCAATATATCAGCCATTCATGGACTGATACCAATATTTCCAAAATTTTTAAATCTTCTCTTCTGCTTCATTATCAAAAATAATATGTATTCTATGCCTTACCTTTTTTCAAAAACTTCAAAAATCAGGAATTATGAGTTAATAATTTCTAATTGTAACAATTTCAATATTTTGCTATGATTTTTAATTAATCTGATTAATTAATGATGATGCTTTTGTTTCGGCTGTGATAGCTGATACGTGCTCCATGATTCATCTTGCCTGCTTGTTTATGAAAACACACCTGCTAACATTGCTGCAAGATAACTGTCTTGACTTGCTTTCTTGTGCTTTCTTGAGCAAGTTGCCTGGATGCGGGAGGAATATTACAGCATTTTGCCAACACCTACTGAGGCTGATAAAATCGGCTACTTTGGCCGATGCCGATATGTCAGACAAACCCAAATATCCGCCAGGCCGATATATCAGTCTATCTCTATGTGTTACTGCCACATTGCAGGAGATGGTCAAATAAGGTGTAACGGGCGGTTCTGTACCAACAGATCCACAGGCGGTTCTGTAGCCACTGCCTAAATTTTTATCAAAGGCCACATGCAGCCATACATTGTGAACCCATAAACTGGAAAATAGCATGCAACACCAACAGCAATGATAACAAGCAAAATTGATTCAAATGATTAGTGCCTATACAAAAGGAGAGGTGGCTACCTTAGTGCGACATGCACACGGATAAGAAATTGTATACATCATATGTAAATTGTAAATAATCAGCTGATTTATCAGTATTTAGTTTGATTGAAAAATTCACTTATTGTTGCATCCCCATAGCTAATGCCACAAGAACTCCATGTTACTGTAACTTACTGAGCAAGACATCATTTGAGCTGAATGTTGTGTAAATGCCATCTAATCAAGAGTATACAGCAAATGGCATCACGGTATGCATTTTACCTAATCTGCATAAAATATAATTTAACTTAATTACTGGTTTGCTAAAGTATATGTATGCCATATGTACTTCCTATCTTTTCTTTTCAGTCAATGACTGAATTTTTTTGAAATGATT
>Ga0210059_1005147_pt1 | contig 21027 bp, 14 predicted proteins | sample Ectturendosymbi2_FD_188042 | JGI IMG/M metagenome (GOLD analysis project Ga0210059, IMG submission 188042) | Ecteinascidia turbinata endosymbiont from Florida, USA - Sample 2 (SPAdes) (version 2) | ecosystem: Host-associated > Tunicates > Ascidians > Unclassified | place: Key West, Florida...
TTACTCCAAATCAACATTTATGCTTACAAAATCTTTGAAAAAGAATAGCAATCTATCGGAAACTTGTTCGTTCCAAATAAAAATTAATGACAGCTGCTTTCAACGAACAAAATGTGCAAAATACTTGAAGGTTTTGATAGACAGCTCGTTAGAATGGTCATCTCACGTGCAATACATAAAATCAAAACTAGTTAGAGCATCATATTTATTTTATAAAATTCGAAATGTGGTATCGGTTGATGTTTTAAAAATGTTATATTTTAGTCTTGTTCATTGCCATCTAAAATACTGCATTGTTTCATGGGGCACAGCTACTAATTCTGTTTTGCAACCACTAGAAGTAGTGCACAATAATATTCTATGGACTATTACATATAACAACTATAGATGTCATATTACACCTGTGTATAAATCTCTCAATATTCTGAAACTTCACGATATTTATAAATTAGAATTAGCTAAACTTATGTACAAATTTCACCATGAAATGTTGTCAACATCATTTAAAGATTTGTTACAGAAAACGGCTGAAGTTCATTGTCATAATACAAGATATGCAACCAACCAAAACTATTTCATACAACAAGTTTCAACAAACGCTGGCAAAAAAACAAATTTCTCATCGAGGAACTACACATTGGGAAAATGTAGATCAACAATTCAAAGATAAATCTCATAACGCCTTTAGTAATCAATACCGATCATTTTTGTTGTTGCAATAATGATGAATGTCTGAAATAACTATATTACTGGATACATCAAGTTAAATTTTCAATAAAAATAATATCACTTCTTCAGTCTTATCGTTTACGCATACGTTTGGCATGTGTTTCGGATTGATCGTATGATTTATACCATGGCGCTTGGCATTTAGTGGTATGGCAACTGAAATACTTCCATGGTCCTTCTCTCAGGTCTGCTTCACTGTTTTAAGCAATTGTCTTCGTTTACACTTTTGGTAATTGCTAAGATGCTTCGCTGTGCTAAGGCACTTTGACTCGATAACTGCAAATTTTTCAGTGTCCTGGCTGCAAGGTTTCACTTGTTTTCTTGTTTTTTTGTTTTATGTATAAGTAGGACTCTAGATTGTTAAAATGCCTGTTTCTATCCACGTCATTGATAACTTTGTCTCATGTGTGTTGGGGCGTGTATAATTGCCTCGAGTGTGTTGAAGTTACGCAAGTGTCTTTGTTTTATATGTGAGCTCGCCATGTCTTCTGGGCCTTGCAGCCGAAATCAATAAAACTGTCAAACTGTCTTGGTTGTGGATATGAAATGACATCTGGAGTTGCAAAAACTGATACTTAATGGTAAGCAATGACACCACAACACAGTAGCAGTAAAAATATTTGTTCCCAGCCTAATATTATTGTAATCTGTCCTAATATTAATATTGGAAGTGACTACGGATACGCCTGGCCTGATGCAATTCAAATAAAAGGGTCAGTTTGTCACTCAATCGGCATGAATCTCATAGCCTAAGGGTTATGCATAGCCTAGGGGTTATGCATTACGGCTGCTATGCCAATGGTTTTTGATTCGACTCTCACCTTGCCGACTTCACTTTTTTTTTCTTTACTTTTTATAAGGCTTACGTGTTACGTTTACTGGTTAGTGTTAGCAGTTTTTATTTAAGGAAAATGTTAGGAACCTGGTGTGGATCTGTAGGGATCCAACTTAACTTCTCTGATTCTAGGGACCCAATTTTCTCTGATTCTAGGGACCTCATTTGAAATTCTAGGGACCCTCGGGTCCCTAAAACGCCTTAAAAAACCCTTGGTGTTAGGACAGGCTTAGGTTTTAGGGTTTATATTTTACGTTGACTTCGTTTACTGCGCTCTCGTCGTGCGTTACTGTTACGTCACAGGTGGCATATGAATAAGTTTTCAAATTTCAAGATCCACAGGCGTGCCTATAGCCACTGCCATTAATATTTACTGTAATTTATCCATGCTCTTGTTTCTTCAACATCATTTGGACTGGTGACACCATGCTTTTGGTTGGACTCATCCATGGAACTCACCCCATTGTTGTCCATGGGTGGATTGTTATTTTTTTTCATGATTTGTATGTATGAACATTGCTTTCTGCCCTTGCTACTTTTTTTTGTAATAAAATGTTATTTTTATGATTGCGTTGTTCTATGCCTCATGACCTTTATTGTTGTTCGCTTCCTTAACCTATATGCTTGCTTTAACTGCTCATCTGTACATGCTCAAATCTTTACCCATTGCTTGCCCACCATCATCTGTGTTATGTTGATGTATGTTGTGTATGTACTACAAAACAATTGTTTGGCACTGTCTTTGGTTCTGGTATTTAATGAATGAATGTTTCTAATTTTTGTAAAAAGTTAAGCTTTAGTCATTAGAAAACAAATGTTTTTTGAGCATGAACTTATCTTTGACTGGTTTATTTGCAAGTTGCAACCTGTACGGTTTTTCGCTACTAAATTTTAATCATTTTAGTATAAACTTCCTAGAACTTTTGATTTTTCCGTCATTTTTCTAAGGAAGTTATTGATGGGTATTTATTTAAAGACAAAATTGTTATTAATTACAGTTTTTTTCAAGACATTTAATATCGTCACCTCTTGAAAATTGGTGGTCATTAACTTTAATGCTATAATCATCCAAGGAAGGTTTCTGCTTGTTGAACAATTTATGTATATATATATATACCTAGTGTTGCCATAGCACAGACGCATTTCCTTATTTAGCTAACTTTTTAATGGGATTCCTTTAGATTTTGATGAAAATCAAAAGATGATGTGCACATAGAAATTAATAGAATGTCCTTAATGAGCACATGCATTTAATATTGGCCTACATGCATATGCAGAATTGGTTTTATAGAAAAGATAAGGGCTATATTATGCAGATACAAACAGGACTTGAAAAAATATAAATTTCCTGGGAAGCTTATAGAAATTTTCTGTGGGCCACAAGTTGAGGATGATTGCTCGTTTATGACATCACAAAAGATAGATAGATTTATTTGGCGGTGCTGAATTAATTGCGCTAAATGTATTCGCTAAAACAAAAAAACACTGGGGCACCAAAAAAATACAGAGGTCTACAGATCTAGTCAGGTGCCCTATAAATTATGTGAGATTGATGTTTCCATGAAAACAAAAGGAATTTGTTTTCCTGAAAATATTGCATTAAGAGTCTTAACTATTACTGTGTTCACATAGTTCAACTTGGATTGATTCAGACTACCAGCATCGGTTCACATTCGATGTGTAAACAGTTGCATCGCCGCAGTGTACGATACTACCGCTCTGTACATAAAAAGGAGATATTGAAAGAGTGCAAAATCAATGTAAGTGAGAAATCTTCACAGCGAAGTGGCGTGGCAAATTCTCAGGCCTAATCCTTGCTAACCCGCTTCTAAAATTTGTGTTTTGTGGGCACTATCCAATTTATAAGGATTTTTTTACTACATTAGAGTTTTAAGTAATTTATTTGATGCTTACTGCAATGCTTACATGAAACTTGCAACAATCGCCGGCATTTGGAAAACATTAACACAGCGTCTAGCAACCAACCAAATCATAGTTTGTAGACCATTTAGGGACTTCTAGGCACCAAACCAAAGATATCCTTAGGTTTGGAAAGGCATTTCTGATGCCAGTGTTACGGCAAGACTGTACATAACTTGCACAGCAGGGACGAGCAATTCTTACTCTCAAGTCAATCACGTTAAAACTTTTTTGCGTATTGTGTTAGTTTCTGCCAAAGAAGGTCTGCAGCATCGTCTTTAGCAAATACTGTAGCCCTATTTATTGAGATTTTTGTGCTGCCTACTAGTGATCAACCAATATGGCTTTTTTAGAGCCTATACCGATATATATCGGCCATTCATCAATAGATAGCTGATAACTGATATTTCCAAAATTTTTAAATCTTGTTTTCTGCTTCATTATCAAAATTATAATGTCTTCTATGCCTTACTTTATCTCAAAAACTTGAAATCAGGATTTATAAGCTAAAAATTTTGAAATTGCAGCAATTTCAATATTTTGCTATGATTTTTAATTTATCTCATTAATGATGATGCTTCCATTTTGACAGCGATGGCTGACATGTGCTCCATGGTTCATCTTGTCTGCTTGTTTATGAAAACGTACTTGCTGGCGTTGCTACAAGATAACTGTCTCGACTTGGTTCATTGTGCTTTCTTGCGCAAGTTGTATGCATGTGTAAGCAATATAATAGCAGTTTGTCAACACCTACTGAGGCCAATAAAATGGGTTGATTTGGCTGATACCGATATATTGGTAATACCCAAATTGGCCAGGCCGATATATCGGTCTATCTCCACTGCCTGCACCGAATTATACTTATTGCTTCATCATATACAAAGCCAAATATGCAAAAGTCAGTTTTCAGAATTAGCATCGACTGTCTATGACTATATGGCCGTAATAAAATAACTAACTAATTGACGAACAAACACAAACATCCTGGTTAAAAAGTGCTAGTTTATGGTATCGGCATCCAGTAATGTAAGCTGTAGCAATTTTATGCTTATTCTGAAAAATTGTGCTCCACCTATAAGTGTAATGCTATTCCAAAATGGTGCCGTGTGTCAAACATTGATTGTTATGGCCAGTTTGGTGGCGAAATGTTTTTCAACTGATCCGATCTATAGAATGATATTCAGACAGTGTTAAAAGTTTCTGCTGAGTAAGTGTTCTATGCATGCATTTTTTTAGGCACGAGTGCGCAGTTACCTGAATGAGCTTGTCAGTGGACGCTGGTTTGGGTGCGAGTTGAGCATTTTTCAATGGCACTACATTCTGTGGCATTTGGTATGCAATACCATTCTGATTGGCAACCCAGTAAAGCAACCACTAACCAAAGCAGTCATGCAGACAAGTATTAACAATCTGAATGTATTCAAAAGCTTCCATCTGATGCTGGCACCACCGTCCACTCTGCTTTCTAATGCAATGAAACACGCTCACATGCATGTGGTTTTAGAACAGTGGATCTGAAAGTGGGCAGAATCGCCCTCATGTGGGCGAGTTTAACACTTTGACGTCCGGTAGCTTTCGTTTTTTTGCACCAAAACAACTGGATCGCACATGGCTTTGCGCGAGTGTAACTCTGGCGCTGAAAGCAGTAGAGAGCTGTTCAACGCCCAAAAGACACGACAGATTTTCTGGTCTGCACTCGAAAAAAAATTTTTTGGTTGGAGATGTGGATTTTTTATGAGTGACGTCACAAGTGGTGGACTTTTAGGCCATCTTGGCCAAGTTCACCTGGCCCTGGGCCCAAGCCGTTAGATGGTAGTATTTCGCTGAAGTTTTTTTGGACACTAGGCTACAATCTGAGTCTTTTGATACTTTAGATGACCTGCTAGGGTTTCAGGTTCAAAAGTTATGATCTAAAGTAATAAAAATACTTGATTAATTAGTTAATGAGATAATCAATTAATTTGTTTATTTTAGATCATAACTTTTGAACCAGAAACGCTAGAAAGTTGATCAAAGGCTGAAAAGACTCGGACTCGAGCCTAGTTTCCAATGAAAACTTCAGCTGAATACTTTGGCCTAGCAGTTGGGCCCTAGGCCACATAACATGAGCCAAAATGGCCCAAAAACTACTTCATTTATGACGTCACTCAAAAAATCTGCAACTCCCAACCAAATAATTTTTCGAGTGCAGACTGGAAGACTTGCCGAATCTTTTCAGGGTTTCAACAGCTCTCTAATGCAATCGGCGGAGGAGCTATGGCATTGGTAAGGCAACCGAAGACTGCTGATTTCAGGCTGAAATTCAGGTATGATATATTTGTAGACCGGCTCTCAAGGTGTTGAGGGGCAAGGGGGCAAAAAAACAAAGCGGGTGATTGGGAGCAAAACAACACAAATACTCTCAAAGCAAAGAAACTGCTTGTTGATTCAGAAGCGAGGTGATCTAAGGCTGTACCTCACTAAAATGTCTCCCAATATTTCAAAGCTTTGTGAAGGCCGCCAAGCACATCCATCACACTGAACTGGGGATCATGGTATGTATCAAATTCTTTAAAGAAAAGTCCTTAAACATACTACCTTGTGTTTGCTGCATCAGGCTTGAGGGCCAGTAATGATGTGTGAGAGTGAAAAGGGGGCGATTGAACAAAAAAGTTTGAGAAACACTGTTCTAGGACGTGTTGGCCTCTGTGTCCTCTGACTACATGTGTCATCATAACAGTAATATTCAAATCAAACTGGCAGCTTTCCACTGCCATTACGAGTCCACGACACGCAACCAGGGTTGCCAACCTGTCTGCACTAAAACAGCCAGACCTTGCCTTAAAAAACCCAAAATAAATCAAAAAGCAGTCCTACGACATCTAAACTACACATACAACATTAAAACATGTATAACCAAACAAAAATGGATATTAAAACTCATCAGAAACATCGATATAATGCAATTACAATTTTTAGAAGCATTTTCTTACCCCATAAATACACTGTCATACATTTGTTTCTTATTAAATATATCAATCAATTTTAGGACAACAGTAAAATCTTTGCAATATTCTTTGCAACCTGCATGATCATAGACTCGCATCAGAAGACTTTTGTAATGGAGATGCAGCTCGAACTATGTTTTGCCAGAGCCAAGGCTTTCCGACTGAAAAAAATAAAATGCCAGATTTTGACTGCCTTTTTTTGTTTTTCCAAGAAAGCCAAGTGTGTTAAAAAATGCCAGCATTTCCAAATTTGGTTTAAAAATGCCAGATTTGTGACCTTGCATGCAACCAGCGACTGCATGAGACCACTATTGTTAGGTAGGCATAACTATTGCATCACAAGGCCAGGTATTGGGCCACCGTGACTCAGCAAGGAAATTTGTACAGTTTGTTTTGTGGTTTGCTTGCAATTCTTAGAACATTATTTGATTTTACTTGACTTGCAGCTGCATGATTTCCTAGAGAGCTCCTTCCTGATTTCGACACTTTTTTCAGTCCTGGATACAGATTTGGTTTACTGTTGGATACCAGCTGTAATTGCTTTTCTTAAAAGTTGTTGCATTTATGTATGAAAACTATCAAGAGAAATGGTGGATTTAAAATTTCAAGCAGTTGTTTGGGCTTCAAAAATAGGTGATATTAAGAAACTGGCAAAAATATGGTAGAATCTAAAAAATGGTACCAGCTCGTTTTTCCATGGGAACACCTGATCCTGAAAGCGTTATATATTGAGGTGCATGGCAGGCTATGAACATGAATTATTAATAAGAGGCCCAAGAGTGCCCTGATGTACCTTGATGTACACCAGAAATACCTAATGGTCAATGACAATGACAATCTCAGATATTTCTGTTGGCTCCACACCAAGGTGGACCAAGGAAGGTCAGGGATGTAATCATTCCACCTGGTCCTTAAATGACCTTTTGGCTGCATTCCTATGGGTGTAGCCAGCAAGACTTGCCATGCTAATCTTTGGGTCATTCTGGCAACCAACACAGCTGAGATCTTTCCATTCAGAGAAGTGGCTCAATATTCAAAGTTTTATGAATTTCGCAACTGCGCACTTTATCCTGAAGTGTCAAGTCACACTGTGAACTCTTCACAAAAATCCCATTTCTGCCAATTATAATTTATGTTAGAACTCATTCAGTCCTTACCCAAAAATCCATGACCACAGGTGGGGATTGAAACAAAGACCGATTTGAAGACTGACAGCTCTGTGGTGTTTGAAAACTCCTGTTTTTTGAGCACAGAGCGATAAAGCTCATGCAGAACCGTGTTTGCTTTTTACAACAATTAATGAACCAATGTTTCTCTTCTGCTTATTACCACTCATTGAATACTACCCTACAGTACTTGAACTTCCAGACATGATGCAGCAATGCAGTTATACACTGATTATTTTTGGCATACTTTGTCCTGGGTTTCTAGAGAAACATAATAACTTGTCCGTTTTACTGCTGATGTTCATTCCGGCTTTGCCACACACAGCAGAAAATTGCTTAAGTTCATGTTGATGACCTTGTTCAAAGAAGTCAGGCAGTATCAAATCATCCACCAAAAAACAAATAGCTGATACTGCAGCCTGCAGTAGCTGATTTCCATGTTGATTTGGTTTTGTCTGTTGATGTAATTCATATAGACAATGAAGAGGAGTAATGACAGCAAACACTCTTTTCAGAGTTCAACACCCAGTGTGAATGGTTGTGATTAAACTACTGACACAGATGCAAACTTCTGAGCAGGAATACAATGACTTGACAGCAAAAAACAGGTGGCCTTCAAACTGTACTCTTGCAACACTCTGCAAAGCTTTTTGTCAATAACCTGGTTGTATGCTTTCTTGATGTTGGCAAAACATGTGTAGTAGATGTTTTTGGAATATTCCTAAGATTTTTTGAAAATTTGGTCTGTAGTGCTGAGGCTAGGACAGAAACTGCATTAGGTATCCTCTAGCTTTTGTTAAATTATTTCCCAACATCTTTTCTCATGGCACTTGGCATACACTTTTCTTAGGAGAATAGGAGTGAAATACCTTAGCATTTAGTTTATTCTCTCCTGTCTCCTTGTATACAGGAATGAGCCCAGTTTGCCAATCTTTTGGTGCTTTCCAGAACACCAGACAGCTTGACAAACATGAGTAAGCTTAAGAACTTCTTGATTCAAGGCTTTGAGCATTTCAGATTGGATTTCATCACACCTGTGGCCTTTAGTATTTTGACAGCTAGAAAGACTTTGACTGCAACAGTGGTATTTTCCTCCCCCTAAAGTACTGTATGTCTAAAACGATTTCTGAAATACTCTTTCCATCTGCCAAAGATGTCCTTCTTACTTATTGCTGAGTAAGATGCCATTTTTGTCTTTGATGGATTTAGTAGTATGAGATGTTTTGTGGCGAAGATGCCGAATAGTCCAGTAATTGAAATTTAGGTTAAATCTGAAATTCTCCCAAATTTCATTTTTTTTGCAGAGCAAATTATACTGAAGACAAGTCCCTAGTAAGAAAATGTGGGCTAAAGTTAGAAAGATTGCAAGCCTTAGAAATATTTTTATCACTGTTTTGTGCTTGGTGGTATTTAGTTTTTTGTATGTGTTTCTTGAATGGGAAACAACCATGCGAAGACAATGGAAAACTGAAGAAAGAGTAGTATTTCCTTCACCACCTCCTTGCAGAAATAGTGGAAGGGTGAGCCAAAATTAAAAAAATTGTTTTTACTGTAAGGTGAAGCTGTGTGTATTGAAAACCAATGGGTTATTCATTATAATACTATAGAAGTTTAATGTGGCAATCATTCTCACTCAGACGAAATTACATTAATATTTTTGTAGGTTAGTTTTTTGATAAAATGTAAATAATGCTTGTTATTTTTACCTCTGCAGTATTTTGTGAATTATTAGCTGTCATTTTATAAAGGTGATTATTGCCTATAAATCTAAGTTGCCTTGAAAAAGTGCGAATTTTTTTATGCTGATGTGTTATAGACTACATGGTACCTCATCTGATTTAATGTGATCAGTTATCTGAAGTTATCATGTTGTCCAAGCAACTGGTCTCCACAAAGAAGATGCCAGTGAATCTGTCAGCAAATTTTTTAATTGCAAACAAATTTCTTGTAACACTACGTATCCTCATTCCTAAAATCCTCATTCCTAAAAACACTTTGGGTCCGGTAAGATTCGAGGATTTTCGCGCCAAAACAACCGGATCGCACGTGGCTTTGCACAGAAATTTCTCTGGTTTGGTAAGTGCTACAGACCTGGTCAAAAGCTCAAAAGACTCAGTAAGCCTTGCAGTTTGCAATGAAAAAAAATTTGTTGGTTGGGGGATGCGGATTTTTTGTGAGTGATGTCATCAGTGGAGGACTTCCAGGCCACCTTGGCCCACTTCACCTGAACCTGGGCCCAAACTGTCAGATGGTAGGATTTCACTGAAGTTTTTATTGTAAACTAAGCTACAATCTGAGTCCTTTGATACTTTAGATGACCTGCTAGGGTTTTGGGTTCAAAAATTATGATCTAAAGCAATAAAAATATTTGATTAATTAGTTAATTAGATAATTAATTAATTTGTTTATCTAACGTTTGAACCAGACACGCTAGGAAGTCGATCAAAGGCTGAAAAGGCTCGGACTCAAGCCTAGTTTCCAATGAAAACTTCAGCGAAATGCTTTGGCCTAGCAGTTGGATCCTAGGCCAGGTAACATGAGCCAAAATGCCCAAAAACTACTTCACTTATGATGTCACTCACAAAAAATCTGCAACTTCCAACCAAAAAATTTTTCGAGTGCAGACTAGAAGACTTGCTGAATCTTTTGAGGGTTTGAACAACTCTCTAGCATAATCGATGGAGGAGCTATGGCATTGGTAAGGCAACCGAAAACTGCTGGTTTTAGGCTGAAATCCACGTATGGTTTTAGGCCGAAATCCAGGTAGACCGGCTCTCAAAGTTTCAATCAAATATTTTATTTGGCCAGAAGAAAATGAAGTACACCATGTTTTGGACTGCAGCATGGGGCCCTACACATATCACAAAGCATATTCTCGAATGTACCTTGGCAGTGAAAATGTTAGCTTGGGTATAAAGTGCCTGGTGATTGTTCGAAATAATACTGCAATGTTTTCTGGCGGATTTCCATGATGAATAGGTATTATTGCAATAAGAGCTTTCCCTTCATCTTCTGTATTGGCCAAACTGGTGATTGTCATATGTTAAATTTAGCTGCAACAATTTTCAGCAGTATCTTGCTATTTGGCTGTTTGGTCACACACACCTTACCACTTAAAGATAGTCCTTGCGCTTTACAGGTTAGCATGATATTTTAACCTGCACTTGTGCTAAAAAATGTGCAAATTGATTTCGCCATTAATCAGCCAACCACATGGGAATTACTGTAGATTGAAGGATTGACCATCACTGCTGGCCAATTTGTCCGAAAATTTGCTGTCCATTGCTTTGTCATACGTAATGACAAATGTGGTTATCCTCATGATGAGTAAAAGCATGGTGGAAGAGGGCAATTACTGCTTTTGTGTGTTTTGTATGCAGTATTGCCATTGGTAATGAAAAAAATTCATTTTGAATTATCAGCTTTAAGATGTATGATACTGTCTACTTACATAACAGGAATCACCAAGCTTTTTGCTTATTACCTATGTACAACCCTGCAGGGATGGGCATTTAGCAATACTGAATCCAGAAGGATTCATACTGAATCCAGAAGGATTCAGATCCTAAACTATCCAAATCAAAAAAGCTAATTCAAACTGGGTTTTGGTTTTAATCTTTTAGGATTTTGTTGAAATCTTCCACAATGTCAGCATTATACTTGCTTCCACCACATGAAAAGTTAGTGTGCATCCACAAGCATCTTTTCAGTCCACTATGTGCATTTTTCTTTTGCACCAATGGAAACTTAGCATTAGTGTGCATGTGCAGACATTTTGTCTGTCCAGCATGTGTGATTTTTCAGGAGACACCAACATGTGCAGTAACTTCTGCAGATGGCCACATGCACTGGAAGTCATTGAGTGCATTGTTTCCTGCATGTTTGGGAGTTGGTGCAGTGGCTTTATTAACACTTTGGCTGCCTGTGTATGAACAGTTTGTACATGGAAATCGGGGAAAGACCAGGGATATTTCGGTTGACTCACCAACTGCATAGCTCCTCAGCGGATTGCACTAGACAGCTATTCAAATCATCAAAAGACTAGGCAAGTCTTCGAGTATGCAAGGAAAAAAAAATTCTTGGTTTTGGGTTTCGGTTTTGTTTGTGAGTTATGATTTAAAGTATAAACAATATACGTGATTTAAAATAAACAAAATAACTAATTATCTAATTAGTGGATTAATTATTAATTTCGTTGTTTTTAGGTCATAACTAGGGAAGATTTTGTTGCAGTAAAAAAGTGAGAAAGTTGCATTTATTTTCAACGAAAGTTGCATTTATGCGCAGGAAGTTGCATTTATGCGCACATTTGACTGTGAAAGACTTGATACAACCTATTTTCGTTTGCGCAGACTTGGCCAAAAGCCAAGATTTTCCACACTTCCACCTCTAATTGAGTTCGGGCACTGTTGTACATGGCTGGGGTTGTAAAATTTCTAGCTTGCAAACCAACTGTTTCGTCATAGATAACATCGACACCAGCTATTCCGCCATATAGCTCTTTTTCATGCAATCAAAGAGAATAGAACTAAACTGAAATAGTTTTGTATCATTTTTTTTATTTACGCTTTTACATTTTGCGCAATACTTGATAAAAATTGCAGTAAAAAGTTGCACGCAAAAATCGAAAAATTTGCAAAAAGTTGCAATATAAAATTCCTGGAAACAGCTCAAAACATTGAAACACAGATATTTTGAGCATTTAAGCAGCTGTTGGAAGCTGTAAAAAAAAGTTGCAAAAGTTGCAAAAACTTGCCCTAGTCATAACTCTTGAACCCAAAACCTAAGCAAGTCATCTGAAGTATCACAAGACTTTGGCCTAGTTTCCAATAAAAACTTGAGCGAAATACTACCATCTAGCAGTTTGGGCCTAGGGCCAGATGAAATGGGCCAAAAAGGCCTAAAACTATTCCACTTAAGACATCACTCACAAAAAATCCAAAACCCGAAATCCAAAATATTTTTTCATAGCAGACTTGAAGACTTGCCGAGTCTTTTGAGGATTTGAACAGCTCTTCAGCACTTACAGTGCCAGATATATTCCCGTGCAAAAACATGCGCAAACTGCTGGTTTTAGGCTGAAAACATACTGGAAGCCAAAGTGGTAACATGTCAGTTACATGAAATGCCTGGAAAAAGAAAAACTTCAAATACACAGTTGCCTTTGCTGACACATAGCTTCAAAATATTTTGCACACCTGCCACATCAAAACTCCTCAAAGAGATTTTTCCAATGCAGGATTAACTGCCACAAAGTTGCGATTACAGTTAACAGGTGGACATCTGGAAAGCCTGAATGCTGTGGCGCAACCAGAAATTATCCAAGGGGGTTGGCAACAAACTACGAGATGTTGGTTTTCAATGGGTGGTCTCGACAAGGCTAGGCTAGCTTAACTGAGTTAAAGCGGTGAATGATGATCTTATTGAATCAATGGGACTGTTATGAAATAGTGATAAATTTTCAGTAGAAGCAGCTACGCTAGGTAACAGAAACGAAAAAGAATTATAGCTGGCCAATAAGATCTAGATGAAATGTCAGCAAGAAACTCATGAAGTAAATGCAATTTGATGGTCGAAGCATACTAACTATAAGGATGAAGTAAATGTTGAAGTGCTTGGACCAACGTTGTGTTTACCTTGTGAGTTTCTCTCTGCCATTTTGCCTTTTTCTTTTTGCATAACTACATTATTTCGTCAGTATTGTCACCAAGCTTAGCTGTTCTTATTGAAAATTAATCGCAACTGTTATGCAACAATCTCATTGTTCCGTGATGAAAGTCTGGTATTCCACAGTACACAGTTGTAGAATGTGAGCTAGCTTTGTATATTTGTACCACCAAACACTTCACTGATTAAGTTGGTTAAATTTGGCCTTGTTACTGTTCCATATATTTTCCTTCCGTGCCCGGCCTTTGGCACTCATGTTGCAGGCAACGTGAATCAAAAATATCATTTGTAGTAGGCATTCTCTTGACTTTGTTGTTTTACTCAGACTCATCTGTTATAACCCGAGCTGCCTTCTGCAGTATGTAATTTTTGAAATATTATTATATCTGATTCAATGTTATTTGAAGCAATGGTTTTGCATAGAACACTGGATTTGAATTCAAATCCAGTGGACAGTTCCCATTTGAAAATAATTTCAAACGAATGATAAATTGTCCAGTAACTCAGGCTAATGTGAATGAACCTAGTATGCAGAGGACTAACTGGCGTTATCATTGCTCTATGACGTACGTTACACACAATCGACAAGTTCTCATGAGAACTTCTCATTTACTGTTACGTAACTGACATCACAGAGCAACGAATCGTGCCAGCCAGAATGAGAGCAAATGGAAATTTGAGTGACACAAGCCACAAACGGTTGCACTCAGGATAAATCACATGATGAGCCTGAGTGACACTGTTGACCTAGAGTCGCTGTTGGTGTATGTGTTCCTGTTTTTCTTGAATTATGCAAGCTGCCATGTGATGTAACCAGTTACCTTCTTGAAATTTTATGTGCACCATGCTGTTTTCAAATTCGAGACCTTCACAGATGTTAAATGGACTTTTTGGACAGTCTCCCTAGTTGTGCCCATGCCTTACTGTATTGCACTACATTAGTGGTGCATCCAGGGGCTTAGTTTAGCTGTCATGACCAGGCCCTTTGTGCCACATGCACTCAGCATCAACACCTGGTTTCAGTTTGCTTTGAAAATGACTTCAAGAAATTTCCTTTGAAAACAACTTCAGTTGCAGCTTGCTTTGGAAGCGTTTTTTTCTTTTATAAACCATCTCTATTTTGAAAACAAATTTCACTGTTGGCTTAAACAATTTACCGTAACACCAAAGAAATGCAAAACGTTTTCTTGAAGAAACGCAAGTTATAAAGTCTATACAAAAGTGCAAAAGCAACATGACAACAAGGCAATTTTTAGTGTGGTATTTTCATGCTGCAGTACTTCTATTTTTGAAAACAACTCATACATGTATAGAAATAAGCAATTGCAGTCCTTGCATTGTTTTGCATCACATGTGCGAAAGTGCTATCGCAATAAACATGTTAAGAGGCAGTTGCATTTTAAGTGAGTTATCTGAAATTTTTAAGTGCTAATTCCAAAATGAAAGACCATGTCTAGTTCTTATGGCACTCAAGCAAAAACAAGTTAGTGCAATTAGTCTATGCTGTAGTTTTTTTGATAGATTTGAAATATGATACTTTATGAATTGATAACCTTCTGGTTATCAAACTTTTTGCTGTCAAGTTTTGAGGTAATGTTTGAATTTTAGGTTGTCAACTTCCAGCCTAGAATGCAAGGGACCCCCTTCACCAGACAGAAAGCACTTGTTTTCCTGAGACAAGCTCATACACAGGTATATAAATGCTTTTACTTATGCAAGCTAATATATTTTGAGTGATCTACATTTATGTGTTTAATTGGAGATATTTCCTTATGATGTTTGTATGAAACTACTATGTTGAACCGAGTTTTTAACTCTTTTGTTTAATCACTTCTTAGCATATGTGTATTTACCAGGGTTGTGCTTGGTAGATTTTCTTGACTTGTGTGGAGAAAGCTTTTGCAGTGGAGTGCTCAATAGTTATCAACAGGGCTTCTTGCACATATTTGTTAGAAACAGGGTTTTCAGTTTGGGTTGCTACCAATGTTTTGCACATGTCTTCACTCATAAAGCACCTAGTCTGCAAGACATAATAGACAGTGACATTTTGATGTCATGACTAGGTTTCCAGTTTTTACTTAGTGTTTTTATAATCACAAAAAGAGAATGAGGTACCCTGTTATTAGAGCATTACAAGAACCACTGGCAGTAGGTGCAGAAAGCTTAGCCACAACCTGGCCAACAGGTCTGAAGCAGTGGTAAGCTTGTATGAGCCTATGCTGCTCTACTACATGGCTTTACATCAAATTTCTTAACAACTATTTTTGTGTCAGTGATGTGTAGTCTCTTCTATTAATTCAACCCATGACAATGGCCTTGCTGGTCATGTATACCAATGTGACATCCTTCAGCTAGCACCGATGAAGTTCAATTATATGTTAAACTGTCTGGGATGAAATTTTATTACTGGAGATTGCATTTGAAAAAACATTTGTGCAGAATAACCTACTAGTCTCAAAAACAGTTTAAAATATGTTATGGACATGCTAAAAAGTTTTTTTCTTTCGGTTCTTTAGATTTGAGTGCCACTTCTGTCTGTGATATAAGCCATGAGTAGGCTATTGTGGTCAAAGATTTGTGAACAAGTCAGATGCAATGGAAATCATGCTTGCACCATGAAATGTCAAATGAAAGGGGGTCTAATAATGATTTGGTCTAATAATGATTTGTTACACATCACAATAAATTTGTTTGCCAGTGTGATTGCATAGTTGTTTCTCTTAATATTAAGACCTTTGCTGCTAGGACAGTTGACATAAGCTTTGGTTTCTAGCATCTCTTAGCAACTCCTAACTTGCCAGGCAATTGTGTTAGAAAGCTGTTCAAAGACTTGGAAGTGTTCTAGTTTGCAACGAAAAGATTTAGGTTTTAGATTTCAGTTTTTTGTGGGTGACGTCATAAGTGGGGTGGGTTTGAGGCCTGATATGTGAAAGGTTGAATTTTCTTCAGGTTCTATCCACACAAAATTACATACTGTCATATCAACCTACACATGGAATGTTGGGTTCGAGCAACAACAAATACAGGTCGATTGGATACCTCAAATTTTCCATTACGTTTACATTGCTGCCTAAATCACTATTACAGCTAAAATGAGAAATGTAATACTTGTGTAGACAAATGTAAAGCGAGCATTGTATTTGATATACAATTTATTTCCAGGTGGGTCGAGACATTATGACATCCTTGGAATCCTCACGGTTTAAATTTCATATCCAAACAGGGGAAATCAAAACTCTGCCTATGCTCATTGATGTAAACAAGGTAGGTTTTATTTTTTGTGCTGACTTTTTGCTTTTGTGGTAGGGACAGCAAAATCAATTCACACAACATACAGTCATGAAATGTATGACAGTTTATATCCATAATGAACTGTCAACTGCAAAGCATCTGCAGTTTGCTTGATTGTGAAAGGGTTATGGCAGTGAACAGCAGTGTGTTTCACCTTGACTGTGCTTACTCAGTGAATCCAGACTTGTGAGCCAGCAATACTCTGCACAACAGTGTGGAGAATCCAGCAAACTTTAATACATATGTCAATTTTCTCAGGTGCAACCTCATCACACAACATGAAATCATCTTGAAATGCGAAATGACTAGAACTGTTTAGAGACACTCATTGAACAATTTTGGTTTTTTTGATATCCTGGAAATTCACATTTATGTGTTCCAATATTAACTTGGTTATTTGTGCCAAATCATTTAAGCTTAGCTTGCACAAATATCAGTGGTGTTGTTGGTTGACATGTGCGTACTCAAGCATCAATCAGTTGTTTAATGGAAGATATTTGTAAAATAAATGTGTTGGAGTTGAACTTTTTCAAGCGTGCGTTCTTACAAATGCAGATTTTTTTAGGTACAAGCAAGGCTGAGGGAGTTTTTAGCTGTACATCTGCAACATAAATGTGCCTATGTAGGAATGAACCAAAAACAAATTAAAACATTGAACAATACTAAGTTTTGTATGTTAGCCATTTTAAGCACTGACGTTTTTTTGTTGAAGTGTGATAAAGTTGGCTTTGTCTTGAAGGAAATAACACACTTTACTGTATAGTTTGGCCTCTTGTTTATTTCTGTTATGGTGCTAAAGCCATGGATCTTTGAGATGATCCATGCAGCTAACATGTAGCAGTGATGCCATTACAGTATACTTGTTTCAAATGAGTAGAATGTCTGAAATTTTAAATGCTTGAGCGCTCAAACTGAATGGACTTTTATTCAACGTTCTACAGCAGTTGTTCTCAACCTTTTTTGGCCCATGGACCATTCTTCTTTAAAAAGTATCCGATGAGCCACTTTAAAAAAATGGTGTTTCATAATTTTGTACAGGAATTGTACAGGAAAAGATGCAATTTTCAGAATGCTTTATCAAGGATTTATGGAACTCTCTGTGGACCACTAGAAATTCCATGTTGAGAATCACTGTTCTACATTATTTTCGAAAGTAATCCTTCCACAGCATTGAACCAGACACTATGTTGTTTACTGAGTGTATAATCTGCCTGTGGAGCAGGCATATGCAGCTCTGTAGGGGTGCAAGAAGTATATAATACAAATTCATTTTTTGTACTATCTTAATTTTAAATATATGTTTAGGGTCGCTACGCTGTAATAATCTTTGAAGACATGTCTTTGTACCTTGGTTTACATCAGTGGAACAGGGATATGCTGCACAAATATTGTGTTGATTTCAATGTGGGTATTATTTATTTCATTCGTCCTGCTAAGACACATGCTGCTGAAAGATCAGAAGAATCATTTTTCAATCAGGTATTTTGGTGTATGTTTGTCAGTGCTCTCATGTTGATATTGTTTCTGAAGTGTCTTCTTGTCCTTACATTACCATTTGTTTTCTTGTTCATCAAAACTAAAAGGCTGCATTTGTACACACGGTTGTTTTTTGTGTGTACAAAATAAAAAGTGTTTAAAAATGTGTCCTTAACTGTGTTTAATGGAGGGTTCTGCCAACATCTTTTTGAATAAATGCTGATGGTTGGTGTTTCTAGTTTGTTTACCTTAAACTGCTGTAAAAAGTTTTAGAAGTGAGCTTTTTGTCAATCTTTTAATCATTTTTATACAGTATTGAAGTTAATCATGGCATATTTAACTGCTAGAAAAAAGAGGACATATAGTTTGCTTAAAGAGCATTGTATTATGAAGAAATGCTGCTAAATAAAATCTGCATGTGCATTCAGCAACATCAAATGAATTAATTTATGTGCCAAATCTTCCGTGGTTATGTAAACTTTGCTGTAGACTCACTGTAAATGAAAAAACTTCCAACATAAAAACTGATGTTTCTGATGAAGAAATGTATGCTTTGGATTACCTTCACAAAATGGGGATTTTGTAACATAGTGCATTTTTTTTGTTCTAATTGAATGAGGACTGAGGATGTGTAATTTTATGTGAAATCGATTAGCTATTAAGTCGGGAGATAGCGAAATTCCTTCAAGTCGGGAGATAGCAAAATTCGTACTAATTACAGACCGATATCAGTTCTGACATACTTTTCAAAAATATTTGAAAAGGTACTGTACGGAAGACTTAACGATTATTTTACCAAAAACAACTTGTTGAGTCAGCAACAATACGGTTTTCGCAACAACCATTCCACATCCCTGGCTATTATAGACTTGTACGAAAACCTTCTTCAGAACCTCGATAAAAAACTTATATCATGTACGGTTTTGTTAGATCTAAGAAAAGCATTTGACTCAGTGAATCACTCTTATTTTGCTAACAAAACTCGAGCATTACGGCGTAAGAGGAAATGCGCTCAAATTAATCCATTCTTATCTCTCCAACAGAAAACAGTACGTTCAAGAGGTAAATATTAAATCATCTTTAAATTCAATTATTTCTGGGTCCCCCAGGGATCAATTTTAGGCCCATTGTTTTTAAATATTTATGAATGACTTACCAGAGTCAAATTCTATGAAAAGTCTACTTTTTGCTGATACAGTTTTAGTTCAAAGCGACAGCAATCTGGGAAAATTACAAAACTCGGTCAATCATGAAATGACAAAAGTAATGGATTGGCTAACCGCAAACAAACTCTCACTAAACATTTCCAAAACAAAATGTATGTTGATCACAAACAAGCATGTGAGCACTGAATCCTTTGTTATAAATGTAAACAGAAATCGTATTGAAAGAACTGTGACAAGTACTCACAAGTACCTTGGTGTAATTGTAGATGAAAAACTGACTTGGAAAGAGCATTGTAAACAGATGTGTAGTACTATATCCAAATATGTTGGTATAATGCATAAAGTTAAACATTATGTGAATAACCACGCATTACGTATGTTGTATCACAGCTTAATAAACTCACGAGCACAGTATGGGATTACTGCCTGGGGAAAAGCAGCTTCATGTCATTTGCAGCCAATATCCGTTGTTTCAAACCGTGTCATGAGATGCTTAAACACAGATGAACTTTTGACTAACAAAGCTGCTATTTATAAAATGCAAAAAATTCTCCAACTGAAAGATATATACAACCTTGAAGTGAGCAAATTCATGTACAAATATACTACCTCGCAGTTACGTGCTACGTTTAACAATTATTTTAAACTCATTACAGATGTTCATTCATATAACACAAAACAGGTTAAAACTCGACAGTAAATGTTTAACGTGACAAATTTAAACCGTTTTCTTCTGGTGGCTTTTCCTTGCTTGCAACGCATTTTACTTCAATTTACCATATAACCGCTTTGCACATATTACATTATATATCCAGAGTAAAAGACTTTTACTAACTATTACACACTGTTCCCTTTACACTGAAAGCAGCTTGGTGTATGGGAGGTCTGCAGCCTAGATAGCCCTTGGTCCTTCGCAGCCTCCAACTCCCTGATGCATTCTATACATCGATGTACTTGGAAGTCATTGCAGTTTTTCATTATATAATCATAATGGCGGCATTCATGCGTGTGTCTTAAAAAGCTTGTATTTCATCAAAGTACAGTAAATGCATTAGCGCCATCAAGCGTATACTCTATATTACCGCAAAGTATACATTCTCGTCTTCTTTCGTGTATTTGTGTTTTTTTTAAATTTTTTTCTCTTTACTGCGATGCATGAAGTCTAGCGTTTTGCGTGTGGGAGTGAAGACGTTACACAATACAATACGTTGAATATTAAAAATTTGCTGATCAATTCCTTGCTTACACCCATTGTGGAGTGCACTTACTTGACTAATTTTTGTAGTAAAACTAAATATCTCATAGGATTTAGGTATATGTACTTTCCACGATGGGTGTAAGCAAGGAATCGATCAGCAAATTTTCATCACGTAAAATTACGCATCCTCAGTCCTGAAAATTGCAAGCAAAGCTTGCGGGTGTAGGGTTGAAAGGCTGAAGTAACAGCAGAGGAAAAACAAACTCAAGACTACAATCAAAATTTCGTAACACAAGCTCATAAATCATAAGATCTTAACAAATAAGTGTTTACTCAAAAATTAAAAAGACGTTTACTCAAATAAATAAATGACTGAAACATCTAATTAGTTGATACTAATGGCTGAAAAATTTCTCCAACTAAAGACTAACTCTTGGTGAAATGACTAACAACGGTAGGGAAAAATAGTAAGCCATGTGCGGGCAGTGAATCTCTGGGGTACGCATTTAAACCTGCCACGAGTTCGCTTTAAACGCTGCGGTGGGAGTAAGCAAGCTGTGTTAAGAGAAAAGCTAGCGCACAAAGCGGAAGA
>Ga0210059_1005148_pt1 | contig 21025 bp, 15 predicted proteins | sample Ectturendosymbi2_FD_188042 | JGI IMG/M metagenome (GOLD analysis project Ga0210059, IMG submission 188042) | Ecteinascidia turbinata endosymbiont from Florida, USA - Sample 2 (SPAdes) (version 2) | ecosystem: Host-associated > Tunicates > Ascidians > Unclassified | place: Key West, Florida...
ATGCTGTGTTTACTGCAAGCACTGCTTTCCGGCGCAGCACCCGAGCTGCGTGCGACGCTTGGCAACGTTCCAGCGCGATTCAAACCACCTGCCGCGGCGCCGCAGCCACAGCTTTCCTGCAGCTCCTGTTTCGAAAACGGTTTTCCTTGCGGGTTCGACGCAGTCGTTTTCGAGTGAAGAAAGCTTGCTGCCTTCGTGAAAGCTTCCCGCGTTCCCGCGGGGGACTGTTCGTCGACTTCAGGTCGAGGGGAAGACGCTCGTTGTTCTTGCTGCTGCAAGTTCTGTCCGGAATGTTGCAGAGGGGTTTGCCGCCCCTCGAACTCCTGCAAGCGCACCATGGTCCCTGCTCGCCGCGGCGACACCGCATTGTGAGGTTTGCTGGAAAAAGTGTCGACCAGGGCTGGGAGACTGAGATTGTCAGAGGTTTTCTCAGTTTCTGGTTTTAGCTTCGTGGAAAGATCTTCTGCAGACACCAGGCCCGGGATCTTGGCAAGTTTTTCACTAAAGAAGGCATTGATACGGTCATAACTTTCGCCAAAATTCAGAGAACTATCGTCTATTGTGCCATTCCTCATACGAGGTGGCTCTGAAGCAGTTAATTTAGTATCCACACCCAAAAGACTCCCTGATGTAGATTTGCTCTGGTCTGCTTGAATTGCTGAAACCTTTGCAATTTGTTTGATTCTGGCTTCTCTACGTTTATTCTTGGCTTGCTTGTCGACCATTCGTCTGAGTTTCTTGTTTGCATTGCCAGAACCAAGGGTTGCGCACAGCCACGTAAATCCTTCGGCAAGGCCTTCGCCTGTTTCTGCAGAAACCATCTGGACTTCTGCAATATGAAATAATTTTAATGAATCAGTACTGCGTCTGCATTGGAATTTTTCAAGGAATATTACAAACAGTGCAACCGCGTAAGTTTAAATATAGCGCCAAAACTGATAAAAAAAAGCTAAAGAAATACTTGTAAACCTTCCAGCATTTATTTTCTCTGACAAAAACTATGCTTTCAATTCTTAAATCCAGTAAATCGTAAGGCAATTACCGTGTGTAGTGGTTACAATAAAGAGTTTAGATCGAAAACAACAACCATTAATTTTTGCTATTTCACGAATGAACATTTTTGAATATGTATTTTTGTTACAACTTTGCCACTGGCTGTGCATTAAACTGAAGGAATGGACAGTGTCACTCTGAAAAGACAAGGCAAGGGTTGTAAGGCCGTTGCATCAATTCTGCTTGAAAAATACAAATCAAGGAGAATCCCCCGTAGACCTCTCCTTTGCAACATAAATGTCGCCATGATAAATTATAGGGTGACTATGATTTGTAGTTTTCAAACCGAGATGTTGCGCAAGTTATGTTGTGGAACTTGCAAGTAACGGTCGTGCCAAGTGTCAACATATCTCGAATTCGAGCAAGGTCTGTAAATCCGTTCGATATGTCATGTCTTTTTCGAGGTTTTCAGCTGCAGTGGCGTATCTAGGGTAAGGCAGGCATGGCACGTGCCATGGGCGCCACTTTGACGGGGGACGCAAAAATTGCTTGGCAAAAATTAAAATCTTTATGTTATTTTCTTTAACCTCTATTTTGCGCCCTATGCCAGGGGCGGAACGAGGTTAGATGGCGCCCGGAACAATAAGCAAGTTTGGAGTTTGGCGCCCGCATGTTCGAACCTGAGGTCTTTCGGAAGCAACTGTACTGAAGAAAGTAGGCTACTTGTGACATTGTTGGAACTTTTCGGCGCCCTACGCAGTGAATCTGCGCCCCCATGATGATTCGTCGCCCGGGGAATTGTTCCCCTCTTGCCTCTCCCTCATTACGCCCCTGCCCCAGGCATTCATAAACTGCAAAGCTGCATCAACACCGCGCCCTTACCTAAAGCATTAAGTTAGGCGTGTTACGTCAGCACCACTAGGCATTATGACAAAACTGTGGTATTGCGACATGACAAAATACGAGGGTCAGACATTGCGACAGAACAAAAACGCTCGCTTGCCATATCTACGAGAGTAACGAGACCTCGTCCTTATCACGATATACGAAAGGACAAGTCAGTCTGTACTGCTGCATTTTAGGCAAGAAGATATTAGTCAGAATCTGGCTGAGACGAGTTTAAGTCCGTGATTGTGAGAATTTGACTGTTGCGCAAACAACTGGTGTTGAGGTCATACATATTTACAAATTGCTGTGGCCCATGCCGACCCTATGAAACTTCTTCGATGGCCACTAGTGTTCAATAAATAGGCTGAATACAATAATCCAGTCCCGAAACTAAGGTAAAGAACATCAGTTAGTCCTCGAAGAATTAGCAGCTAGCATCGTTGTCGTACTAGTTGAGCAAAAACGTTAACTCATGCAAAAGATTTGTTAGTCTTGTTTAGAGCTAGCTTTTTCTGTCCAAATTTTGCTTACTGTTCGATGTCCAAGGTTTGGTGAAAAGGTCCTGACTGTGAGAAACTAAAATCTATGTGTGACAATACAGAAGCTGTGTACAGTTCAAATGTAGATGGCAGGCAACTATACGAGAAGAGTCTAGATTGCAAAATGCTGGTTTCAGTTGGTGTAACTTAAAATTATCGCGTCCAAAAGTCCTGACGTACTTCGAATTGCTTTGCAAATAATGCTGACGATGGCAGTTATACAGTATTTACTGCAAGCAGCGAACGATCTTTCAGAAAACTGAAATTGGACCTTTCATACCTCCAGTGAGAACAGACAGGGACGAAACAGCAAAAACTTACTTTGAAACTTACAAAAAAAACTTACTTTGATGAAATCATAGACGGTTTGCTTCGATAAAATCACGGAAAGTATTGTTTGTTTTAATTAGCAGTGTCCGGAAACACTATGTAGACCTTTAGATTTACGATAACGTTATTATTTGAATGTTTTGATGTTCATCAATGATAAAACTGAGTATAGAAGCATCTTGTAGTCGTTATGTATAATTTATATTTTATTTACTGAAAAGTTTAAAGCACACAAAAACACATTTTCCGTTTTAAAAAATTTATTTTCTTTATGGTTTATCTTTCGTAAAAAATTTGCCTATACTTAAATTATTACAAAGGGCGCGCATTAAACTTTTGCCATGGGTGCCACTTTGCATAAATATGCCACTGTTCAGCTGAAAAAAGTGAAAAGCAAAATGGTCTTCGGTTTCTTTCCGAAACGAAAATTCCTGAACTGTTTTCAACGTTTTATGTCGCAGCCGACATTTCTCGCGGTGGTTTCAGCCGTTCGACTTTTGCGGAACATGCATAGGTGACTGAACACGACCCGGAAATAGGGAATGTCCGTACGTCTCGTCGCCTAGAAAACTGTACTGGGAAAGCCCATGCTAAATTTTCTGTTTACAGTAAGCGATAGGCTGACTTGGTGGGTTCAGTACGCAAAAGATACGCACCACATATCCTTGGATGCAGTAGCGTAGCCAGCCCAAAAATTTGGAGAGGGGACAAAAATTTTGGGGGGTCCAAAGTGTATGATTTTAGGCGAATAACGCTATTTTGTTTAGAAAAACACGTCTCAAAGTACAAAATGACCATATTTTCTAAACATTTGGGGGGTATGACCCTTTTGCCCCACCCCCCGGCTACGCCTATGCTTGGATGTGTTATGGAGTCACCTGATGGATGACTACAAACGCTCCAATGTCTTTGATATACTTGCACCACGTGTTAATGCTCGGTTGCAAGTTGTGTTTATTCGAAACCTAACGTTTGTTTCCCACCAAAGCGAACAAATATACATGGAACATAGTTACGTTTCTCCTACCAGACAAGATGTTATTTTCTCCCTACTGCTGCACTTCACCATTTTGCTATCTCAGAGAAAGAAACTGGTTTGAGGCAGAACAGGTCCAAGTCAAAAACCCATTACAAAAATCTGTGAATAATCCACAGTTACGTCACTACCGATTGCATAAAAATGATGCACCATGGACGTTTCCTGATCCTGGAGCAGGTGTTTATGCTACAGCGTGCAAGAACTAAGCAAGAGGTTCCACTCCTTTATGACTTTTGGAGAGCTTGAGGCTTGTATAAGCACGCTCAACCAATATCAGCGTTCCTTAGCGTCAACCAAGCTCATTGTCAGTAATAGCTATGCTCGCCAAAACCTGTGAAACCTGACCAATTGACGTGGATCTCGCTTCAAACGCTCAGTGACGTGCGGCAGAATTTGTGCAAATACTTGTGTTTTTGCGAGAATGTCAAAGTAAGGAGACAAGACCGAAATATTTCAGGGAAAGTTCTTTCATATGAAACTGGCCAAGCAAAGCCTTTTGTCGTGTGACACATTGATCCAAAACGGTCGAAAAGTAGTAAACTACTGAGATATCCAAAGTAATGATGTCTTTCTTCTGCTGATTACTTCGATTTCGTTTTTGTTCCGATGTCCCATCTACCTGTGTCCAGCAGGTTTCCCCAGGATGATTATTTGGTGACGATGTCAGAAAATAAGCGAATATAAAAGCAATCATCAGAAAAAGACTTCATTTTCTTGAAATGAAACCTGGTGGCAACTACTACAAAGCAACATGGGTAGCAGGAAGAATAGCATTTTACAAAAACATATTTTTAATGCATCGCGGAACTTTTCGTGTGCAAGCCAATTGCAAGCAACACCAAAATAAGTGCAACAAACTTTTCTTTCAAAAACAAAGCTAATCAGAGTGAAGGTTGGAAGTTTTGCAAATCATATAAAAAACAACACAGAAGCTTTGTTTTTAAACGAAAATACTATCGGATAATTTCAAAAACTGCACATTGGCGCCACCTGCGTATCCTGCTGTGCAACGCTTTTGCGTTTTATTCAATAGATCAATGCTGACGATGAAAACATATTAATTTTGAAATAGCAGGTTAATTGTTGGGTTGTTCTTTTTGAAAACTGCCCATCTTCTCATGCAAACACGTCCAAACCATCAGCGCTTTTATATGCATTTACTACCTGATAACTTCGCACAACGTCATTATTTCCACGCAAGAATCTAAAAATTTTCAAACAGATTGTAACAACAGGAATGACAAATGGCTATAGCAAAAAGCAACTGCTGTTTATTCCAGGTTAAAAGGCAATTTTCATCAACAATTAAAAGGTTGGAAGGCCATGGCATTTGGCACTGTTCTTAGGTTTACCAAACCGAAATTATTATTTAACGTTTCGCTACTTATTCGTCTTTTCAACAATACTCAACCCGGCTGGCTCGCTTAGCCTGTAGAGCCCAATTAGACCAACTCGGTTTGCTGCTTGCAGACCCCTGCTAGCGATATCCTTGTTGAGGTGTCTCGCTTTCCAAGGACAAGTTTAAAATCATTGAATCTGATTCACTCTGATCTGTGAGAGGGCGAAGGCGTAACTCAGGCTCGCGGCTGCTTGCGACACGAAGCAGGCAGGGGATTTGAGAGGTGACTCTGTACTATATGCAGTATTGCAATGATGGGCAAACTGCGGCTCGTGAGTCGATGTTTTGTGTGGCTCTTCTAGCTGAAAATTGATAGCCAGTTGTCGCTTCATATTTAATGTTTGTTTCATTTTTCAATTTGTTAACACGAAGCATTTGCCGCAATTTCATTGAAGAAGTAAACTCAATGGCCGCATCCCGCCCGGTGTTTGGAGACCCAACGTGCCATGCAAAAAGTTAGCCTAAATGGCAGTGCTGTCGTCAAAACCGCAACCTCCGAGACGGAGACTTTGCCAAAAAAGCCAAGACCAAAACCAGACCTGCACATTCGAAATTGATACTTTAAAGTTTTTCGGCTTCGCCATAATTTTTCTCGAATTTCTCAAAAAGTCATCACCACTTTTGAGCTTTGTCGAATTTTACCGATGCTTTCCACGTTTTAGGTTTTTGTTCTCCAAATGTGTAGCAGAGAGCGAAAAGGTTGAACTGCGAAAGCCGTTGTTGACTGGGTATTTAACGTCTCGAGACCGAGACGTTACGTGAAGCTTTTCCACAGCCAAGACAAGACCTGAAAGACCGGGACTCACGAAAAGGAGTCTCGAAACACGTCTTGTGGCAGAGATCACATGTCGCGGCTCCATCACTTAAATGACTTAGTAGCTTTGCCCAAAGTGGAGTAATGCAGTTGATTGCATTTCGAATACGCCATCTCTTGTGAATCATCCCAGGCCCGCAACCTGGGAGGAAACCGGGCAATTGTCCCTCAAAAAATTTTCGAAAACATTTTGAAAGCGCCAAAAACATTTAGTTGTTAGGTACAGCAACAAATAGCAAACATTTTTGTCCCTTCCGAAGGGATCAGCTGATTGCGGCCCTGAATAGCGCAGTGCTAACTGGTCCCGAATTGTTGATAGCAAAGAGAAACCGAACTGTTGATAGCAATGCTCATTGCTCAGCTGTGACAATAGTGAAACTTTTTTGAGAGAAAAAATTTTAATTTGGCAAACTTTTTTGTCAAAAATTTTAGCAAACGTTTTATAGCCTCAATTTCTAGGCATGACATTCGTTTTTTAATGTCATATCTACTGCATCACTGCATTTCTTTCTAGGTTTTCATCAGAAGAAGACATTTTAGCAGAAATCATTGCTACAGTGGTAAAACGTTGGGTTCAGATTCAGTTTCATTGTACCGTTTCGCACTCCCTTCGGAGGTTTGGAGTGTCACGAGTGGTCAGTGACACTCATTTGTCCTTACCTGCTCCGACGACCATGCGGGGGATGCGGCAACTTCCGCGGTGTATGCTGCATTGGTGGCAAGTCAGTGGCAACACCGCGCGTCAAGCTTTTAACTTGTACCCATCTACTAACGCCGGGTGCAAGAATGGACAGATCTCAGGCACCATTTTCCAGTCTTCGGCATGACCTGACCGGGAATCGAATCCAGCCTACCAGGTTTAGTGGCCATGTTCAACCTACTGTACGACATAATTTAATGATAAACTTTGCTACTTCAAAATTTTTTGCTTGTACTATTTTTCAACTTTTATAGGAGATGACATGTCTGTTAGCGACATGCATTCATATTCTTTAAATTTCGGAGTGATGCATCAACTTTTTTGCCAAGTGACTGAATCTTAAAAGGAATGTGAGAACAACCTATGAAGTTTAACGGAATCTCTTTACAAACGGACCGACATTTGGCCACGAACGCAGTTTATAACCACAGCTCTATCTGCAAGTAGATTTTAGGACTACCTGAATGAATGCCAATAATCCAAGCATGAACGCAGTGCAGGTGGGACTTTGCTGGCTGACCAAATGAAAAACTACTTAATTCCTTTTAGAAATCCTCGCCAACGCTTTTACAAGTCTTAAGCGGAACCATAAACAGTGACGTTCTGTCTCAACCTGTCTATACCTTTATGCTCAACCACATGTCTTCTTCCGCTTCGGCGCTGCGACGTAACGCGTCTTGCAATTCTTGCAGGTAATGTTACTCATATGCATCAGAACGCCATGCACGGCATGTATCACTGACTTCCTGAAGAGCCGGGCCGGATTAAGTCTTCCGTCATTTTCACTGTCTTCTGAAGCAGAGCAACATTTTAAACCTGCAGCCCGTACGTCTACCGAATGTTTATGATGGAAACAATGACTTATTTGAACCTATTCACCTCGTGGATAAAAACATAGGCTTGTTGAAAACAAACAAGTAGTTAGAAGTTGTCTTTGTTTCCCTGGAAAGCTTGTGTCATGACAAACCAGAAAATATTTGTTTCAGTTTCAAGGGCGAGTTGAAGTTTTTTGACCTTGTCCTGATGACGATGTGACTGTTGTACTTCGATTGGAAAGAGCTGTGGAATTTTCACCAAGGCTTTTTTTGTGAAAGTGACTGCAACAATGTGATGAGATGTTATGTTTCGTACACAAACATTACATAAAAGCAACTTTGCTTGCCTCAATTGCACAGAAACATCCAGCATCCCTCCTAAATTCCCTGAGCACACACATCATTCGAAAGAATACCAAAAATGTGGCTTTAGTGTTAACATTCAAGGAAACCAATTTGTCAAGTGTTCTGTGAAATCCCTCTATTGCATGCGAAAAGTTTGTCAGTAGCCAACTTCATGTTTAGGCAGCGATAGAATGTTTTCAATTTCCTAGTCTTGAAGTCCTACTTTTAAACACGTGGCTCCACTTTTCATACAAAAGTTACTGTTTCCAAACAAACACCTTTTCTGCAAAAAACTTAAATCAGTCGGAACGTTAGCGCAACTTTTAAAATGTTTTGATCACATTTCTCTTGCAGCATGTTAGGTACTGAAAACGCTCACCTTACTATTGCACATCACCGCGGGGAGCTAATGAACCTTGCTTCTTTTACTTTTCGTTGATCACTTCCCAGTTTTTGAATAAACAAGAGTGTGCCTTATTTGCAAGTGAGGTTTACCACAACGTGGTTAACTGAAGAGATGCACAATTAGGTTCAAACATAGGCGAAAAGCAACGACAAAAAACTGTAAGCGAGAAAACATTTCTGACCCTGCTTAAACGTTATCCGGGCGACAAAGTCACCTAGGCAACACAACATTTTGCAGTGGAAAATGATTCCTAAAAAAAAGCTTGAGTTTCCTGGCGACTTTTGCAAATTTTGTCACGGGACAAGGAGACTAGAACATAGTTCAACTCTAGGTTGTTGAACTGCAAAACATTTGGTAATTGCGAATGTAATCGAGCGTTGATTTTGCAAGTGATCAGAAAGTTCTAAATGTGTGAAAACACTTGGAAGAACTGAGAACGGAACGAGGGTGACGTCCAACTTGCTTCACCAACCGAAAAAAATCTGCTAACAAGCTTGAAAATTTTCAGAAGATATGACATTGTTGCTCGACTGGCAGAACATGCTTACTGTACTGTCGCATCTTGCAGTTGGCCGCTAAATCCAGTCGTAGACTCAAGTCTTGTGATGTCAGCTTATAGTTCAAACTGTCCGTCTTGTTTACGACAACGAGTAGGGGAATTCCTTTTCGTTCCGGCCGGGTCACTAGATCCTGCAATACGTGCGCATCCACTCAGGTGATAAACGTTTACAGCATTGCCAGACGAAAAGCGCAATTGTGTTTCGCGCACCGCACAGCAACTGCATTTGCTTGCTCTGACATAAACTAGTTGAACATCCCAAGTCAATCGAAAGCAATAAAACACGCCAAATTCGGTAATGTGAGAACGCTGAACGAAATCACCATCGATAAATCAAGATGTATAGTTGGGGCAAGCGTTCTGTGGGGACGACGCTGCGACGCTCATCAGGCTGCTAAGCGCACGACCGTCATGCCGCGACGGTGATCGGCATCTCTGATTAATGACAAAACACGAACAGATCGTGACATACGCAATAATATTCAACTAAGGAAGGACGCACTGCAGATAGTGCAGGGAAAATGTGAAATCAACAGCACTTCTTAAATGCATGCATGGTTGTTTGTCCAAGCGGTGCTATACGTACCGTATTTCGATATTGTTTTGGCGCAGCTGGAGATAGCGCTTTTGCAAAGCGGGATACAAATGTTTTGTTTAATCAGCTGAAATTAGCTCTATCGTATTAACATTCAATCTCAATCACGCCGATCGTACAAGATATGAGATGAATTCTTTTTAGAAAGCTTTTTATACCGGAAAAGATTAAGGATTGTTAGATTTTCCGCTTAAATTTCCTAATTTGCCGCCCATCGGAAATTTTTGAAGTGTGCTCTGCGACTTCGTTAAATTCTGCATTCCTGATTTTGTCCTGTATTTCTCGATTGGAGTTTTTTGATTTCTTAAATTGCTTTAAATAATGTTTGTGTTTCTGCGATGGCGTAGCTTTTTTACATTGCTTGTTTTAAATTTGTTATGCATTTGAGTCATGTTTAATTATTTATGTTTCAGGTTGACCGCAAAGGGTCTTTTAATTAAACACATCGTGTTAATGTTCATCCAGTAATGCTGAGCATAGCTTTTAAATACGGAGCATTAGTAGTTAATTAATCTACCTAGAAAAGCTAAGCTATGGGAAGGGGGTTACAGCATCTTACCGATGCTACGTACGCCAGAAAGACGACTTGGATGACAAGAATCTTCTGCTTCTGATGAAAAGCAAACGAGCAGGTTGCACATAGAGGCACGTCAACAACAAATCAAAACGTTGGAAGTTTGATACTGTCGACTGGCAGCAAAAACGTGGATTTGAAAGCCTCCTGAGAAAACGTTTCGTACACGAGACCATATTTCTGCAGCTGGCCAATTAATTCGTTTCATTAATGAACAGAACCTTAAAAAGCATCCAAAACGCATATTTTGGACGTTTTTACGAACCTCTCGTTGTAAAAAAGACCATTAGCGAATATGGAAGATGTCTGTTGTTGGCAAAAATAGTCGCTATGTTCTATGTTCAGTTTCTTGTTTGACGATGTAATTAGAAAACATTAGTCGTAATTAAGACTCGAATGGGACAGAATTTTTGTCAACCACGTTTTGAAAAACTTGACTAGGCAGCGATGCAAACTCTTTAAGCGAAGAGACTTCACTCCGATTGCTTAACCGTTCTGTCACGTGATTGAAGCAAGCTTCTTTGAATAGAAAATCACGAAAAAGGCGGCAGGTTGTATTCAGCTGAAAAACGCGTTTCATTGTGAAGCAAGTGCATTAACCGTGAAAAACAAAAACGCACATTTTGAATTTTGACATTCTTACCGCTATCAAGGTTTTATTTTCCTCCATTCGTTCGACGTCACAGCAGTCTATGACGTAAATCATCGCCAGTGCACTCGTCAAGTAATGTTTCCAGAGCGGCACCATCTTCACATCTCCTCCAACCTCCATCACATCGAGCTCAATATCTTCGAAGGGGATGACTTCCATGTTGAAACCTGCACACGACCGTAGCGGTAAATTTGACGCAGCGAAATCCAACCTAGTGAAGAATTTAAAAGACGGAAAACGCTTTTAATTTGGTGGAAACAAATACACAGATTCCCTCAAAGTTTTTAAAAAAGACAGTAAAAACATTCACTTAAATGCCATAACATTTTTTCTATTAGGTAGGCTAAGCATCTTGATCAATACAAATTTTTTAATAATTGGGCACTACTCTCTAAAACTGCACATCAGTGCTGAAGCACTTCATTTATGATACGGATTTTTGAAACTATTTTGCCTGTTTTAACTTATATATCTCCAATTTCCACCTTTACATGCAACGAGACCTTATCACCAAAGCGCACAACTGCAGAGGAAATGAAATCAAAAAACTGATACGAATTTTGTCTTGCTATCTAATTAATTTTCCCACTCAATAATAAGAGGCAGACAAATGACAACTTTACCCCTTCGTTCAATTAAAACAATTAAACTTACTTTACAATCAACAATCAAACTTACCAAAAGTCGATATTGGCAAAATGTTTTCCCCAGTTAAAAGCTTGTATAAAATGGTTGTTTTTCCGGAATTTTTTAATCCTGAAAATACAGCAACATGATTTCTTCAGACTACCGAATAGCAGCTCTCCCAGAAAATTTTAAATAAAGTAGAAATGTACAAGGAAATAGAAATAGGATCTTAATATTGTTTGAGCTGTTATGCGTGAAGGCTTTAAACACAGAAAAACGAAACAAAAAGCAAGAGGCTGTTTTATTTGAGCAACGGCAAAAGCAGTATAGCTTGGCCTTGGGCAGCTCTTGCATAACCAGTCATTATCTATTCTAAAAATTATTTGATGAACTCAGGACTGGATACCCAGCTGTGAACAGTGGGTATGGCTTGGCAGTGCGTCTGACGTTTCCATTACATCTTTTTACATAAAACGCTGATGTCCTCAATAAGCCCTGCTCCTTCCATTCCCGTGCTATAAAGATTGTGCAGACAGATTCATGAAACGAACTTCACAAACGATTGTGTTGAAGTAATATTTGACTGCTGTACATAACACAAACGGAAAAATGGAGAGATGTCTAGGCAACCGTAACACATGAAGAAGGTTGGAGCAGCACATGTGACTAGAGGTTGCCTGTTTACAATAGCTTGTAACGCGACAAATCTTTTCTTCTCCCCGGCCTCCAGAAAAGATTCTAGAGGTTTTCAACAATACATTAAACTGCTCTTAGATTGTTACTGCAGACCAGATTTAAGCTCAGTTTCGCCGAATGCCATTGCATTCCACTGGCCGATGTCTCCAATACTGTGCGGTAGATTGGAGAGATTTGCGCGATTTGCTTGAATCAGAGTTTTGTTATTATGTCCAGGATAAAACATTCAAAAATTAAATTAAATTTAAACGCCTAATCGTAGGGTTTAAATTTGTCGTTGGCTTTGCAAAACTGATGGCAAAAATGTGATTGTTTCTTAACTGCACCGATGACTGGCATCCATGTGAATGCGCAGTGACGTGGGGAGAGGGCTGGATATCGCATTTTTCGGGGCCCGACAAGGCTTGCACGCACTGTCGTTTTTTTTTATAAAGAAGCCTTCCGCTAGAAAAATCGTTTGTCATTAAATGGCCTAAAAATTCAGTCGTTTTTGTCGAGAGCATTATTAGCGGCGTCTTGTACAAAATCATCTTCACATGGTTCCTTTTCACGTCAATGACCGATTATTGTTATGCAAGACTTTAAACTCAGTTCACATGGCAATACGTTGCAATACAAACTGCTTCTTCATGCTCCTCGTTCAGCCGCAGCGCAGACCAGCACAACTTTGTATTGGATCAAGTTTGCTGTCGGAAAAACGGGCGAGTTTTGCTGAAGCGTTGCCATTACAGACATTCGGAAGTTCAAAATTCTTGTTTCTTTATCGAAGAGCTGAGTTGATAGCTACCACGAATGTCGAGCCTTAATTTCACGATGCTCACACTAGACAATGGAAAGCTAATGCGAACTGGAAGCGCTGAAACTGGAAACAGCTTTCATGGGCTGTTGTTGTTAACGCCCGATTGTGCAGCACGAGATGATTAGCTGCATGCCTGCATGGCGCACAGGACGCGGGCTGTGGGTGCAGTCACCCCCAGCATTTAAACATATCGATATCAAAGGATGCTACTGGTTGTCGACTTTCGCAGTGAAAAAAACGCTTCATGAGAAATGAAAAAAAAAACGCTTCATGAGAAATTCGGCAAAAAAACGCTTCATGAGAAATTCGGCATAATGTTTTAACATTTGGAGCAAGTGTATCGATACTTTTTTCTTTGGTTTCTCCGAACAATTTCATAAACAAACAGAAATTACTGGAAAAGTCTTGATCCATTGCCGTACTCACGTCGGTGCCATTGTAAAAATCGCCTGGCGAATTAGATTGTCTGTGAGAGACATAGCACTAAAAGAGAGAAAAAGACTGCATAGCTACAGACTTGGACAACTAAATAATTCTAGTTTACAAATTCGACGAATTAGAGCGAATTGACGGTAATTCTAATTTTAATCTAATCTGCTGAGAGCATCAGTGCTCTAATTTTTATTCTAATTTAATTTCCGATTTTGCAAAAAATGCTAATTTGTCCAACGGTATTTTTAAAGATGAAACGAGAATGCACCCTCGTGCAAGGAAAGTGCAGTAATATTGTCACAAATGTTATGCCACGTTTCCATCACTCAGAAAACAAAAACAGTAAAAACTCGATCAATTTTTTCCCCACATGCACTACAAACAATGTGACCTTATCTGTAATTATTATTACGTCACATTGCCTGGGAAAACTTGTTGATTTGGTAAAATGTAACATATCCCGAAACAATCACATTACGTAAGATGTCCATTCCTTATGAAAGCTTATGTGACCCTCAGACAAAAATGTTTGGAGATACCTGTTTTAGGGTATTGGAGAAACGAACATCGCTTCCCTTATCTGAGGGCTGCTGCTCGAGAACTCCTGGATATGACAGCGACATCGGCTCCGCCGGAACGAGTCTTTAGCCATGCAGGCGAATTGTACAGCAAGAAATGCGCCAATCTTGGCATACGAATACGAATCTTTGCTATTCACATGCTTATGAGAATGGATCCACATTTGGGCATGAATTGAACTTGGATTAAAGTTGCTTTGATTTGTGTAAATGTAATTCTAATTCTAATTTTAGTTTAATTTCTGGTTTTTGAAATACCGCTAATTTTAATTCTAAGCTGATTTGTGAAAGCTGAGTTTGCTGTAATTTTAATTCTAATCTCATTTAGCAAAGCTAAAAAAATTCTAGTTGTCCAAGTCTGCATAGTTAGCTGCTGAAATAGCTGATCTTTACGAGAGCCGGGTGCTTCCGGGGATTAGACAACAGACTGAACGCATTGCATTGCAAAAGAAAAAAAAGCTGAAATCTTCAGAGCTGTCTGAAGTGGGTTCTGATTGCAATGCATGCAACTGCTTATGTATGTTTGACAGTTTGCATGAGGGGGCGCCGAACGTAATTCTTGCCGCGGGCGTTATTTAACTTATAAGTACGCTCCGTTGCAAGAGGGTGAAGGTTAAAAGCTGATTGTTGCATATGAGTAAACGTCAGAGAAAATCTAAAGAATATACCGGTAATATGAAAATAAATAAAAAACTGTTAAATGTCTGGATTGGCAAGGTGCTTGGAAAGGTCCGGTGTCGTAGTAAGAAGTATGACAAATCGCTGTTTGTTTGTATTGAATCATCCTAACCAATATCCAGTTTGCACGCCGGTCGCCGAGCGTTTCACAATTTACTATGATACATTGCTTTTCTGCATTTTTCTCGAAGCATATCGTTTCTTGAACAATCATTGGCGTGCGCGTGAAGGAGGTGATCGGGTTGAATGAGGCATTGGTTGAATTGGGTCCTTTAACGCACGCAGACTACTGTCGCGACCCCGATCGCTTCGCTGAGTCATTACTGGTTGGCTCAACTCTGGCTAAAAAACGTCAAAAACAGGCTGTGACGCACATCCAGTGACGTGGTTGAAGGAACCATAAGCTTTACTGTTACCAGCAGCTACCGAATAATTTGGGGCAAAGGATATATCGCTACAATCAGGTGTTTTCAATCAGAAGTGTAAAAACGTAAAAAAAAGCTGGAGAAATATCTGGCATTCGAAGCAAATGGTTGTTTAGTGATTTCACCGCATATACCAACCCAGGATGTGCTCTTCATGACCTAAGCTGCGATTTACTTCAACAGAACGGTAGACTGACAAGTTAACAACATTGAACACGATGCCCTTTTTTACCGCGCAAGGCTTTTTCACTTTCGCTTCCATCATTAACTTTCGTTTTCAACAAAATATGGCAATTTGCCAGCTAAAATGCTGAAGAAGTAAAGAAGCTTAAAAATGCATGTCCACGTGCAAGTAACGCCAAAAGTGTAACTAAAAAATAAAATATTAAACTAAATTGCACGCGGAATAGGGTGTGGTATGATTTCAACGTTTATTGGTTGATTGCTTGTGCGATATTCTGTTGACAAGGGACGTCGTTGTTTTATTTGTTAACCTTCCAACCGCTCACAGCGTCGAACTCCTACCGACCAAATAATGTATTAACGTCCAACTTGAGATGTGCGACCTCGGGTGGAAATAACGACCACTTGTATTCGGGAAGGTACGAGCTGCTGGGTGAACATAGCTACAGCAGGTTTGCTATGCCATTGCCTAGTCACTTTGTAAGCCGGCTTGTTCTGGCCCCAACCTTTCATGAACACGACGTCAGTGGCTTCGATTTTCAACCGAAGTTGTCCGCAGGTGACGTTGAGATAATACCGCTGAAAGTCAAATCTGGGCGGGCCATAAAAATGTGACTCGATCAAACTTGTACCAAAATGTTGTAACAGTAGCCTCAAAACAAACAATTTAACTTCGAGACCTAATTTCGAAAGCTGTTTGTCAAATAAGTGGTTAATCATACAGGCATTGGAAGATTGAACAACCCGGATGAATGTGCTTGAATGCGTCTAAAATAATGGCGTTCCAACTGTAGACCAAGAAGAAATTTTCAGTTTTGAGTTAACCACAGAGCTAGTTCCAACAGACTATGCACGGCGTGGCTTACCAAATATAAACCTTTCAGATTTGTACTTCGTAAGCAATGATAGAATAAAACGAAGCCACTTTGTCTTTAAATTTTCAATGTTTAAAATATCGCTTATGCCAGTGCAGTCGTTTATGAATCTTGACAAACGTACAACACACGATGAGTCACGTGCCGTTTTAAAGCAAACCTGTGGGTTATAGGTCAAAAGAATTTGAAAAAGGTTGGTCTACAACCGTCCTTGGTTTACGGGTAAACTCAGGCGCAGTAATCTTTTAGATCAGGGGTCTCCAAACCACGGCCTGCGGGCCAAATCCGGCCCGCGAAGTGATTTAATCTGGCCTGCGAGGCCATTTTTATCCGTCCGCAAAGACATTTTGCCAATAATGAAAAATGAATTTTTAGTAGAATGTAACATATCCCGAAACAATCACATTATATAAGATGTCTGATCCTCGAACTGTCGTGAAACAGCTTATGTGGCCCTCTGGCAAAAACGTTTGGAGACCCTTGTTTTATAACACTGAAAAGAGAAGCTCGATATTGCATTTATGATCTTGCTACATGTACAGTTGGTTTTGTTTATGATATGGCTTCATTGCAAATAATGTTTGAAGTGGACAATGACATGAGTAATTTGCAAGTGTTAAGGTTAATTTGTTACAAGTTAAATTAGAATGTAAAAGTCTTTAATTAAATTAAGCCTTTGTCCCCACAACCTACAGTGACAATACCTCTATAAGCTTGTGCGTATAGAGCGATTCCACACTCAAATACGTCTCGAAAACTGAGGAAACAATAAAACAGCATGATTTAATCAGAGTTGAATTGTATTTTATAATGACTAAGCTTCTTTACATTTTTCTTATTGAAAGTTTCCAATATTGCTTCGTATTAAATTACTCATAGCCTTTTTTGTTCCGCAGATGCAAAGCCTCTGAACATGGCAATAGCCGGTGAAATCCTGGTTATCCCACACTGACCTAACGTGGATCAAACAAAAGAATTGTCAGAACCGCCACTACAAGCATAAATCACAATCCCAGCACAAACGCTTGCTGAGAACGAGTGCCGAAACACATGCTAATTTAGCAAAACTCAAACTAGCGAAGTATTTTTAAGCCAATGTGTTAATATTTGTAGAGGAAACAGCCACTCTGAGCAAGCAACTTGCTTTGTCTCCGGTGAACGTGCGTGTAGTTCAAGAAAGTTAAAAACTGCAAAAATCAAGTGCGCTTCAACGCTTACCCAACATCAGCACAGCCACTCGACGTTTTTGAAAAAGACGTTCCATGCCGTTGCCCATTCTCCTACTTCATTGGTCTTTCTACTTCAATTAGCCAGTCACTTGCTAAGTGATAGTTATCCTGGTTTCGCTGTCTGGATGGTTGTATGAAAAAGGTTGAAAACTTCAGCAAGTAAAACTATTTTTTCCATAAGCGTTTGATGAAGACTGCATGCTTCTTAAGTGGTATCGCAAAAACAAGGACAAATACAATGCTGTGCCCTCTAAAAGGTTTGCGCTTAATTACTTTCAGTCCCGATAGTTTTTTTTGCATCTGTTCATCTGGCTGTTGCTATATTGCGACAATATCGACAAAAGTACACTTTTGTTCACAGCTGTTTCTCACTTGATCATCTCCTGCTCAACCGCAGTCCCTAAGGTATGAAGTAAGCTTGTGCCGAACAAGACTGGCAAATTACTTCTGGTGCACCCGCGCACAACAAAGGCATTCTCTTTCAAGCGCCAATATAGCTCACTGTATACTCCGCACGCGTGCCGATTTGCTGCGGTGTGCTCCGTTTACCTCGTGGGCTGCTGGGCTGCTGCTACTGCACAACAACAATGAGCAACCTTTGGCGGAAGTCGTTCATTGCAGTTCGAATCGAAACGCAAGTTGTGGCACGCCCGCTTTTTGTTACGATTTTGTCTCTGTAGACACAGTGGACAGCAACCTACCGAAGAAATATGCTGAACGAATTCGAATAAGATGTGACAACATTTGGATTGCTCGCGATGAGTAATGGCTGAATTGCCTCATAGTCCCTGCAGTGACTAACAGATCGCAAGACTCGCAATATCAATCGTATAGCATGGTTTCAATGCTGAGGATCATGTTGTGATCAACCACCATTTAAAGAGAACTTGCCAAGCAACAACCTCCAGTGTTAGTTGTGCCGAGTTGCAGAGCCATAAAACATGGCAAACACTTTTAGCATTCGCGGTGCAAAAACAGTACCGTACATGCTTACAAGCGGAGACATATGCCCAGGGACGTCGGAGAACGGGTGCATGGCGGGGGCATTGCCCCCTGACCTTTCATAAGGGGGACAAAGGAGACAGAGGTGCCTTTTCAAAAAAATATCAAAGGAAATTTCATGGTTTATCAAAATCGAATTGAAACAAATTTTTTGCAGCTATTCGGGAAACTAGAAACTTCAGAATGGTTTTCTATAATTTCTGGTATTAATTTTGAGGTCAACAATGTTGCAGAACAGAAACATGCATAATTTGTAACGATTTTTTGTTTTTGTAGGTTTGCATTGCCCTCAACTCTTTTACTGCCCCCCTGCCGTACCGCTGTTCCGGCGTCCCTGAGTATACCTTCAACGTGTAAAAACAGAACCAAGTTTGTTAAAATTTGTGTGTCGGTGTTTATCAAAAGCGCCTGTCAACAATAAGGAAAAGATTCCAAAGTGTAAAATTTTGTAGTCAACTAAAACCAAACATACACAATATTGCAGTGATCGATACAGCTCACCGTTTTCATTTGGATCAAAAGCCGATATTGCGGCTCGGATTTTTCCAGTCATAACTCGCCAGCCGATAGAGCTAGGGAGCTGTTCAAACCCTCTAAATAAGCAAAAGTCCCCTAGCTTCGATTAAATAAAATTCGGGTATTTTTGGGTTTTAACATTTTTGGATTTGGTGTAATGAGTGGATGGGGTCAATGGATTTTTAGATGACGTCATCGGACCTGAGAGAAAAATTCAAGGGGAATGTCTTTGTTTTTTCTTTTCAGAAAAACTAGGCGAAAATCCGCTTTTTAGAGCTCTTGATTGATCTTCTAACGTTTGTGATTGGCAAGTTATGGCCAAAAAACGATAATTCAGTAATTAATCACCTAATGCAGTGGTTTTCAACCTGGGGTCGTTTGCCATTTTCTAGGCGTCGCGAGAGCTTCTGATAAAAGCATTCACAATTCTATATTTAATATTTCGTATGTGGAACCACTTTTTGTCGTAACCAGACTACGATCACCTGGCAGAAATGATCATCTACTTTGTCATTCAAAATTGTTTTAAGTGTGATTATGCCCATTACAATACTGTTGCGTTTGGCAACGCACGGATAACTTTGTGTTGGTACATTTTATATGCCTGACTGAAAATTTTTCGGAAGGAGGTCGTTAGGTTCAACTGGGGTGCAAAATGGGTCCCTGCATGAAAAAGGTTGAAAACCACTGCCCTAATGAATCCCTAGGGAATTAATTTATACATATGCATAAGTAGTAAAGGGAGGGGGCCAGGGTGGCCATTGTACGGTTTTCAGTGGGAGCAGCAAGAGCAGCCAGTGTAGCTGGGGTTTCCCTAGCCTCCCACCCTGACCCATATATTTTGTGTTTTTCATATTTTTCCGGTTTTTCATATTTTTTTGCGTTATGGTAATATTTTTCATCTTTTTGCTTTGTGGTAATGTTTTCATTGATATTTTTTTCATGTTTTTGATGTTTTTTCTTGTGTTTGATATTTTTTGTGTTTTTCAATGTTTTTTTCCTGTTTTTTAGCATTTCAGCATGTTTTTGATTTTGTTAACATTTTCGCGTTATGGTAATATTTTTCATATTTTCAAGTTTTCATATTATCTTCATTTTATTTATTTGTTTCACATTTCAAAGATAACTTGTTACTTTCAGCTTTTGTCTAAGCCCGCTGCTTCATTTCTCTAACCCTCACTGGTTGTTGAAGACCAAGACGCGCCAGGACATGCCACGTTTTAATCCGATAAGCAAATATTCAGGCAACCGACCAAGATCACTTCACTTGAACATCATTCGACGACCATGTGGATGCATCAAAGCAAAACGCATCGACAACCTACTAACTTCATCAGTTCTTTTGCGTAGCATACAGCCCGAACGTTTCCCTGTTTTAACAAAATCAAACAAGAAATTACTCATTACGGATGCTTTAACGTTTAACATAAAGCACGAAGCACTTTCAGTTAGTCAGTTTCACCTCTCTCTGCGACAAAATTAATATAACCATATCATTTTTGCAGAGCAGCATTGTAACAAAATTTGTCCGTCTTTTTACGTCATCGTTAACATTTCATATCTTACGACTTCTTTTAACGAAAGTAGCAACCACTGCAAAGTTATTTTCAATATTAATTTCATATTTTTAAGATGACTCGCAACCTTTCTTTGGTCTCCACACCGCTCCAACTGTGGCGAAACGGGGTGTCACGTTTTAAGCAAATTCATCACCTGTGCCCCAACTTGTAACAGACTGTGTTGCAAAATGGCATGCCCAAACGTGTCAGTTTTTAATCTTATAAACAAACATGTACATATTTTTTCTTATAAACAAACATGTACATAACATGTACACAAACAAACATGTACATAGTTTCGTGGCGTTGCTTTTATACGAAAGTACGAAATATTTCAAAGTTCAAATGCTTCATTCACGATATTTTGATCCAAACTGGCTACACTATTGCTTCTACCTCTAACTAACCGCGTGGTGGAAATGCAAACCGGGTTTTAATCGGATAAGCAAATACAGGGTGTTTCACAATTGTTGAAAACAAAACCTTTATCGATGACCTTATTCATTTTTATCTTTCCAGATTGTCATAGGGAAATAGTTAACCTTTCTATATATTAAACAAAAAATAGTCTAATGATGCCTTGGTCGATGGAGCAGAAGATCTTTTGTGTAAAGACATATTACGAAACGAAGTCTTTCCAGATTGTTCAAACAAGGTTCAGAAGGAAGTTCAGCTTCAACAAATTTCCAAACAGGAGTCAGATTTTCAAGTTGGTCAAGAAGTTTGAAACTCATGGCACTTGTGGAGATCGTAGGGTAACAGGCTCATCGCCCTCTAG
>Ga0210059_1005149_pt1 | contig 21023 bp, 13 predicted proteins | sample Ectturendosymbi2_FD_188042 | JGI IMG/M metagenome (GOLD analysis project Ga0210059, IMG submission 188042) | Ecteinascidia turbinata endosymbiont from Florida, USA - Sample 2 (SPAdes) (version 2) | ecosystem: Host-associated > Tunicates > Ascidians > Unclassified | place: Key West, Florida...
TGTAATACACGAAACTAGTTTCCTTACGCAATAAATTGCGATAGATTCGCTTGGTGTGGGTCACTGTTGTGGCTTTACAAATATTGCTGAATGATACGTACAAGCTGAATCATTGCAAGGAGATGGGGGCAAAACTAGGCAGGAGATTCCTCAAACAGCCGGCTGAAAAGCTCAAGGCGGTTTTTGTTGTTGAATTACGCTTGTTACTTCACAATGCGTACCATTCAACAGTGAGCAAAAAGATTAAGGGCTACCACTGTATTTGAAGGTTATTTCACGGGATAAGCAACATTGCCTTTTTACTTACCTGTAAGGGTCCAACGACAGCCGTTTAGATGAGTGACCGCTCGAGTACTGCATCCTGGCTACAATCGGTGCCAATGTTGCGCACTGACAATCTAGGGGATTGCCGTATAACCAAAGGCCAGAGAGACGGAAAAACCATGGTCCGGGTGGGAGCGATCTCAATCCACAATCTTGCAAGTAAAGTGCTTTGAGGAGTCTTGTGTAGGAAAATATCTGACAATGCACCAGAGAAAGAACGGTTAGCCTCGTTATTCTTCCATGAGCAAGCAACTTCAATTACTTTAAAACGATTTCTTTCGTATGATCTTTTTAAGAGCTATAAAACGAAGGTTGTGTCGGGGGAGCGTTGCCTAGCAGCGACAAAAACACTGCTTATGTTCTAAACATGGGGGGTGATGTTTTCGTGATTTCTTAAACTATTCGTTAACGTTGTATGACACGAAACACACCTTGAAAGGAGGCGCTGGAGTTTAAAATGCTTCAGCTGTTTTTGTGAAACAGTTATTTAACCACTGCTGTCCTGACGAGTGGTGGATTAATAAAAAGTTATTGCTAGCAGCTGCTCAAGATCTTTGCTTCATGGACATCCAAAAAGCTGTTCAAATATTATACACATTCATGATGCAAAGCTCATATAGACTAGGGTTGCCATACATCAGGTTTTTCCCGGACATGTCCGGGACTTCAGTGGCCAAATATGCGTCAGGGAGGAATGTTAAAAAGTGCTTAAATGTCCGGGAGTTTGGAATAATGCATTTGATGAAATCTAACCGTAATAATTTCACCGTAAGAATTATTTAGTGCTAAAGATTAAACTTGGTAATTTTTTACTGTTAAAAATGGCTAAGCGAAAATGTAAATTTACTGACGAGGTTACGGCAATACATCCATGTTTCCAGAAAGGTAGAAATGAATGGGAAGCAGAATGCTTAGTTTGTAAACCAGGAACATACATCTCGGTTTCATACAAGGTAATCACATCTCGGTTCTGATAAACATTGCAAAGCAGTAAGTGGAGCTTCCTGATCAAGTATAGTGACAAATTATTTTGTCACAACGGGATGTAAAATAGAAGATGAAGTTAATTTTTCCTGTTTTCGTTTTGTATTACAGTATATTTATCCTACTCTCACGGGAAAGCGACGATGGCAATGTGCTTTGGGTGCATCCGGAATTTATACCATAACAAAAGTGTTTTCATCGCAAAATTGGTTACAGTGACAAACATAAATCTGTCAGGAATTGCGCCTCATCACATATGGTATTGGTAACCCTAATATAGACCCAAGTTATTGTTAAAATCAAACTGCTTTATCTAGAATGAATTTATCCCCCAAAAGAATTTCCTCCCCCAGATGTAACTCGTGCGTGAGCCCGGTGGTGTGATGGTGACTGGGTTTAATAGGTTTTCGAAATACTCTTTCCATCTTCCAAGGATGTCCTCCTCATTGCTGAGTAAGACACCATTTTGGTCACTGATGGATATTAGTATGAGATATTTTGGGGCGAAGACACCGGATGGTTTGCCAGAACACATTGCTGGGTTGCCAGCAATTGGAATCCAGTTTGTGTCCGAAATTCTCACAGGATTTCACTTTGGATTTTTCACGCTACGCCTCAGCGTAGCGCGAGTGCAGGGAAGATTCAGCTTTGTTCTGTGAAGCCATGCCTAGTAGGCTGCTTTCTTTGCTTGAATAGCATCTTCCACCCCTTGGTTCCACAACCGAGTTACTTTTATGCCATTATTCGTCACGCAGAGTGGTTTCTGTCCGCATACTAGATGAAGCTACAGCTGCTCTGAAGAGCCGCCACTCCGCGTCCGCGAAGCATTTCTGGCAGCTCTCGGAACAAGGACGATACAGACCGCAAAGGTCTTTCTTACAGCCTTGTCCACCAGGGCCTCCAACTTTATACGGTGAGATCTCCTGGTCTTGCACTTTTGTGGTTTTTCTAGACGTAAGCTGCAGACCTCCAGGTGGTGATCGGTCGACAGTTCTGAACCCCTTTTGACACGAACGTCCAACATTGAACGGCACGAGTAACTGACCGTCGAACGGGCGTGTTTTTAGACACCCGTTGTTCAGGAAACTTGGGAAACGGTTTCTTCAGAATTCTATCAGTTTCTATCTTTGAGGTTTTGTTGAATTTTGTTGGATTTGTCCCTGATACTCACGGAGTTGTATTTTGAGTCTTGTGCATCCGAATATTGACTGCCTTCACATAGATTAAAAGTAAAACAAGTATGGAAAAGAACAGTGCTATTACTCTAAGAAAACACAAGGCTGGTCAGGCGCCCGAGGGAAACGACGCTCTGCAATTATCGGACCTGTACAAGGTACTGCAATCAGTGGAAAAGAGACTTTCTGAACGCCTTTCAGCAATTGAAAAATCTCTTATGGAACGCTTGCAGCTGGCTGAAACAAGTTTAGAGCATGCATACAACGCAATCTCAGATTTGACATCTGATCTCAAAGGTGTTGAGAAAGAGTTGACAGAAATGCGCGAGAATACAAGGAAGTCTGAAATAGTCTCTGAATTGCGATCAAAAGAATATAACCTTCTCTTTCATGGTCTACCTTTAGAATCTTCCGAGGAGACCTCAGAGCAAACCGAACATGTGATACGCTCATTTCTTACGAATTCCTTGCGATGTTCTGAATCTGACCTTGCCAACATATCGTTTGCCAATGTTCACCGACTTCCAAAACACAAATCGGCATTACAACCCTCCAGCTCACCTTCTTCACAGGCTCCAGCTATAGTAGTGAAGTTCGTCAAAATGAAGACAAAAATATGATTCTAAAACTGGCACCAAGAGCAAGACATTTTAAAAGAATATTACAAGACGTCTGCCACGGTCCATGCAGGAACAGCGCAAAGCCCTTCTAAAGAAAGCTTCCAAACTATTTACTTCGGGGAAAAGGATAAGATGAAAATTGAAGGTGCGGATTATTGCCTTTACGCCGACGGTGAGAGGGTATTGCCAGATTAGTTTTAATTATGAGTAATGACGTTAAATTCAACTATTTTCTCAGTTCTTCATGTTAACACGAGAAGCGTAGTTGCTCATAACAACACTACGAAGTTAGATGAAATCGAACTCCTAGCCGCACAATACAACTTTGCTGTGGTCTGCTTATCTGAAACGTGGTTAGATAATTCGATCGATAACGTTACTGTTCAACTTAATGGCTATGCTGGTCCTTTTCGTCTGCATCGAAGGCGACATGGCGGTGGCGTCTTAGCCTATGTCAAAAACGATATTTTTTGTGTTCGCCATTTCGATTATGAATCAGATGATGTTGAAATATTGTGGCTTGAACTTAAAACTACAAATTTTCGTTGTCTTTATATTGCAGTGTGCTACCTTCCACCAAATTCTAACTCTCTTCTCAAGCAAAAGTTTACCGATTCCCTATCTACTGTATCAGCGTCGCTTCTAGTTGACCCTGATTGCTGTATTCTGATTATTGGTGACTTCAATGATCATTCTGTATTCAAACCGATTCAGCTTCAGTCAAACCTTTTTCGTACTTTGTCAGCATTTGGCTTTCATCAATTTATCGACACTGCTACACGAGATCGTGTGATTCTTGACTGGGCTTTAACAAATGTACCATCGGCAGTCCTATCTCACGGAGTCCTAGACCCTATCAACAATTTAGATCACAATCCGATTTTTATTGAACTGAATTTTTCACTTAAATATCACGTTGTTTCTAAACCATTTTTGTGTGGGACTATAATAATGGGGACTTTTTAGGTTTGAACAATGCACTGCATGTTACCCCTTGGGAATTCACTATCATGAATTCTCCCAATGTTAATTAAGCTCTTTCAAATATTACAAACGTCATAAACCAAACGCTGCAAGCTTTTATTCCCACAAAAATAGTTTATCCGTCTAACAAAAGCAAGCCTTGGTTTACCCGAGAGCTCCGACTTCTAATTAGAAAAAGATCTCGCTATTACAAACGCTGGCTTAAAACCAAAAACATAAACCACAAACGTCTATATAATAAAACCAGAAACCTAGTTCAACGCAAAATAAAACTGGCGAAACAAAAATATAACGAGCGGTTCATGAGCAAACTAAATGTTGTCAAATCCTCTGATCTCAATTATTGGAAGCTTTTAAATCATAAATGGAAGCCGATTAGAAAACATAGTTACCCATTAAGTGTGAATGGAAGACCTATACATGATAATCGTATTAAATGCAATCTTTTCAATGAATACTTCACTTCCATTTCAAATTCTCCAAGAAACGATTACCAAAATTTACCACCTTTGGAATATCTTACAGATCAACTACTACTATCTCCTGTTATTGAACCTTTCGAAGTTTTTCAGGTTTTAAATAGACTGAATCCTAATAAATGCAAGGGATTTGATAACCTGCCTAATCGGATTCTTAAAATTTGTAGTCAGTCACTCGCTACTCCCTTCAGCCTTCTCTTTAATTTTATTTTCTCCTCTGAGGAATATCCCACAGTTTGGAAGACTGCGACTGTAATACCCCTTCTTAAAACAGGTTCTCAAACTGAAGTCCAAAATTATCGTCCGATTGCTTTATTACATTCTCTCTCAAAAGTTTTTGAGAAACTTTTACACAAACATATTTACAACTACCTAGAACACCATAAATTATTGATTCCAAACAACTCTGGATTTCGGAAAAAACACTCAACTCTTAATTCTTTGCTAAGTACTTGCAATAGTTTGTACCAAGCTTATGACTCAAATCTCTCCTCTAGAATAGTATTTCTTGATATATCCAAAGCTTTTGATCGTGTTGATCATACATGTTTGCTCTTTAAAATTCAACAACTTGGTATAGATGGCCCTTTGTTAAATCTTTTATCCTCTTATCTCTCTCAGCGTTCTCAAGTCGTTCTCATCAACAGGACACTCTCAGACCTCAAATACACTAGTTGTGGTGTTCCTCAAGGATCCGTTTTAGGCCCTCTGTTATTTCTGATCTATGTCAACGACATTGCTAAAAATATTAATGCATCTATTTCTCTTTTCGCGGATGACACCACTCTATATTATTCAGCCAAATGTCCTCTTCATTTGCACAGGGTACTTTCTCAAGATCTTTCCACATTATATAACTGGTCAAAAGTTTGGAATATTAACTTCAATCCTTCTAAAACTGCTGTTATGACAATATCTAACCAGAGGAATATCCATCCCCTTTTACTTTTCGATAATATTCACCTTTCAGAAACCGATACACATAAACATTTGGGTTTAATCTTTCATCACAGTCTCTCTTGGCATACTCACATTCTCCACCTTCATCAGAAAGTAATGACCAAAATAAATCGTTTTCGCTCATTCTCAAATTCATTACCTCGTCACTCTCTCCTTACTATCTACAAAACAAACATATTACCGATTTTTGACTATGGAAGCATTATTTATGACAACTGCTCCGATAGCGACAAACATCTGCTGCATAAGGCCCAACTCTCCGCCGCTAAAATCATATTAGGGTGTTTAAAAACTACATCCTCTTCAGATGTTCTACTTGATCTAAACCTCAAAACCTTAATCCATCGCAGAGAAATATCTATACTCCGCTATTTTTCTAAAATAATTTTTCGTTTGGTACTCTGCCCTTTACCTTTGAATCTCTTTAGATCGTTCGGTGAATTTGTTCCCTACACTTTGCGCCACAATCTAGACGTTCAGATTCCACTTTTAAAAAAATCACTGGCTTTTAACCTTTTTCTCCGAAAGGCCTTTAGCTTCTGGAATTCTCTCCTACTCGATATTAAATCTTCTCCAAGTCACCCAAATTTCATGAATCGCTTAATGTCCTACTACCATGTTGCAAAACAAAATACTCACCACCTTTGGGAGTTAATCCTCGCTTGACATCTGTCCGTTGTATGCTTCGCCTCGCCCACAGTCCATTGAATATCAATAAAAAATCTTATCGTACTTGCGTTTGCGGCGATATCGAAACTGAGATTCACCTTTTCTTTTACTGTAATTTTCATGCTGCCGCACGTGCGATCCTCTTCAATAGGATCTATAATATTGTAACTAACAACATATCACCTGAGTTCTTTGATTGTCTGAGTAACGTTGAGTTGCTGCGTATTTTCTTATTTGGCTTGCCTGAAAACGAACCATCACATATTTCGGTTGCTGTGTTTTGTGCCGTGGATGTCTTTAAGTCTTGTAATAGATTTTGATAAGTCTTGTAATAGATTTTGATGTGTTCCTGTAGTGCCGTATGAGTTGCTAGCTATGCAGTGTATTTCCATTTGTTTTTCTATTCTTTTTGCGTTGTTACATTATCATAGCTCGACGTCACACGACAAAATTGCACCAGTCAGGCTACCGCCTGTAGCAAGATTGTCATTAAATAAATAAATAATAATTCTAAAAAAAAACGACACGAGTCTGCTGAAACTATGCAGAAATGAATGAGTGACCATTGACCCAACGTATCTCTGCACCAGGTATACTTATAACAGTGCCTACGAGAGGGGGGTACAAGAGGTACATCGTACCCGGGCCCGGGAGGATAAAAGTACGCACTCTAAGTTTCTTTGTAATCAAACCCAAAATTACTAGTGCAAACCAGTTGCCAGTATGCCTATAGTAATTTATCTATTTCTAAATATTAAGCATGGTAGTTGTATCATCTATATTCTGATTACGATACAAACAAGCTATACAATTTTCGACAAGGACCCACAAGCTAGGGGCTCGGTATCGGGTCTTCGTACCCCCTGGTAAAATTTCTCCAGGAGGTCCTAATTTGTACACATCTCTGTGTTGGAAGAAAGACTTCATGGAATAGAGTGAAGTCTTTCTTCCAGTCTTTCTTATAACTTACTCATTGCACGTCGGAGACAAATTTCTGTAAACAACGGTCTTTTCAGGGCCGGCCTTAAGTAGATGCAACCGATGCAGCTGCCTTGGGCCCCGCGCCTCTGGGGGCCCCGCGCCATGGTGTTTAGGCAGATTGTCCATTTTTTCCAAACACCCCTTGCACTCGAGAATTCAATAGAAACGGCTTATAAATCTCATTGTTAACAAAAAACGCTCTTGTTAGAACTAACGATGAATTTCCTCTGTTATCGAACGTTGGCAAACATGCTCAATTCTCGTGGTGAAGCTTTATATCTGCGCTCTACCATGGTCGTATAGCACTGCTGACTGAACACGATGACGTAATAAAACCACTGCTCAGAGGAGCCCCGCGCCTAGGTCTTGCATTGGGCCCCGCACCTGCCAGGGCCGGCCCTGGGTCTTTTCTTAACATTCCACACGTAAATAAGGAATAGCGAAAAGCGAGAAAATGTCGTACCTTCTTTGGGAGATGTGTTAGCTGCCTGTTCTTATGCAGTCTCAAAGTTTCCAATTGATATAATCCGCAAAAAGTGTCCGGCGATAGATCATTCAAAAGATTGCTGGAAAGATCGAGAAGCAGCAGCTGGTGGTTGAAACGAAAAGACCCAGCGGACAAATATGGCAACCGATTCCTTGCCAAGGTAAGAACTTCTAAGCTTTTACAGCGGCGCAAAAAAGACGACTGGATTGCTGATATTTTGTTGTCATTCAACAGCAGGACTTTCAAAGTCGCTGGAAGAATTTCAGGTATGCTAGCAAGGCCCAACGCACTGAGATCCAAGACTTTGACGCTCTCTTCATACGGTTGAGTCTTTGAAGTGTGCGTGTCAGATCCGACTCGATTGGCTAACGAACGCTTTTTTCGCCGCCAAGAAATTGTTTCGTCAGCAAGCGGACCAGTTGGGCACTCATCCTCAAACGAAACACCCAAACTGAGAACTAGATCTTCCCCTGATGAAAACCACTCTAAGATTGCGGAAAACATGAGAACCGTGGCCGGACTAAGGGGATTTGAACTGAGGTGAAGGCTCTTCAGATGCGAAAGACCCTCGAAAGCTCGACTACCAAACCACGTGATTCTGTTGTGATCAAGGGCGAGCACTTCAAGATTACGAAAGTGCAAAAACGCCCTGTTGGGTATTTTCGTGATCTCATTATGTGACAATCTTAAGGCAACGAGATGTCGGCTGAGGGTTTCGAAGACGGAACGACGTCTTTCTGCCTGTCTGGAGGCGTTGGTTTCTGCGTGGACAATTGAACGGATGTTGTTTTTGCTCAGGTCCAGCGTTTTCAAGCGAAACATGCCTCGAAACGCTCGGGGCTGAATTCTACGGATACGGTTGTTGCTCAAAACCAAGTTCTCAAGATATCGTCCACTTCGAACCAGAGCATCAGACGGAATCTCCTCCATCGCATTGAAGCTGAGGTACAGCTGTTGCATTTGAAGTGGAAAAACGTTGGCATGAGATTCGGGATCTTCGCCAGGGCGAGGAAGCAAATCAGCCGGGAAGACGCTTAGGTTTGCATTAGTGCAGTGAACAATAACATTTGCGTAACAATGGCATGCTGCTGGGCATGGACCATTCGTCACTTCTTGCTTCCGGTATCTGAAGGAACTAACATCGCTGTTCAGCTGAGTTCGACCTACTGCGTCAAACTCCTGCAAGGTAGGAGGTCTTTCGGACGATATCTGGTCGCCATTAAGCGGACTGTCTGATCGGGGCCGACCAGCCGACAGCGCAAGCACGCTGAACAACACCAGGGTCAAGAGCAATTTCATCCCTGCTATTTGTTGAACTTGCCTAATCGACATGATGCGCTCTTTGACAACACTAGGTTCGGCCAGCGCTTAAGACGCGCCTTTCAACATATAAGAATGCTTATGGCTTAGCTGCAACAACAACGGAGGAAAACTATGTTACAGCTGGTTATCGTGTTATGTTTAAAGCGTTAGGATGAGTGCTGTCTAAAAAAATAATTATTAAGTATTTCGTAGGCAACATTTACACAACCAGTATTACCTGACCTCTAATAAAAGCACAAATTTCGCAGATTTGTCAAAAATGCTGTTGGGAAATGTTGAAATCAGTCAGTGCAGTTGTGCTGGAATGTTTTAGCTGAATTTCCTCTCCACGAGCTGCGTCACTGTACGCGAGTAATGAACCAAGCACTTTTTTACTTTCACGAGCACCAGCCAGTCTTTCGTGATATGTATCATCAAAAGTATTAGCATTTTTTCAGCAATTCTGACTTTTTGTGTCGCTGGATATATTCGTAAATTTGCGTTTAAAAGAAACATGTTCCTCACAACTTTGCTTGGCTTCGCTGTCAACCAATCAGTCTGAATTCAGATGCCAGCTCATGAAACTGTTTGATTGTAGTTGCAGTTATGATATTGAGAATCCTCATGAATTGACATTTTTACTTCAAGAGAATAACGCGGCAGGAAACGCATTAAGGTGGATTACACATTATACGAGGAAAAATGAAGCTTTCTAAATACTTCACCTGGAAAAGCACTAATCCACTATAGTTTTTGTTCGTGTACCTCAAACAAGTTTTTTTGAGCTGATAGTTGATGCAGTCTGTGCAACTAAAATAAAAAAGCATACAGCAAGCTACACTGAAACAAATAAAGAAAGATGACAAATAATAAAAAATTACCGATGATTTGCCAGCTTTTTTGTAGACAAGACTAAAATTTACGTAGACTTTGTTGCAATTTGCTTGATCTTCGAAGGGGGCTACGATTTTGTTTTTGCATATTAGAGGTGCCCGCAGAAGAAAACTGTGAGGAAGATGCGACATCAAACAACACTAGTAGATTTTGTCCGACTGGCAAGGCGCATACCGGTTTCGGATGATGTGATTTGTTTCAATTAGCATGTGTGTTTCTTGACTTATCTCAAACATCGATTTGAAAACATTCTTTAGCAGGGAAGATTCGTGTGGCAATTGACACTCAAACTAACAAGTCGCGCAGGCTATTTTAATTATCTGGAAATGGTGTGAGAATGCTTTGATTTTGACAGCGCGTCTCGCTCACACTGTTATGTGCATCTTGCAGCTCGTTGTGAAAAAAAAACTGGACATAATCCAATGCATCTCAAACTCCACTGAATGCTTACAGAAAAGATGTTGTTATTTACAACAAAAGGCCAGGTCGAAGAAAGCGATGCGTTTGGATCACTGTGTCATCCAAGATGTTGATCCTAAACGCGCTATTATAGAATTTACGGTTTTCGAGAATTATCAGTTGAAAGGCTATGATACTGGGTGGGCATAGTGCTCATACCCTCCTATAAACCAATGTGACACATGCCATCTTGCCTACAACAAATCTTTTGGCATCTCAACATTTCCACAGCTCTTCCTCACGTAACTTGCTGCGTTACGAAAACGACTATCTTTTTGGAAGTGATCAATACCTTTACACACCTCATCATCGCACCGCTTATCCTGCTTTCGAATCTTCAAACAATTTGCCATCAGCTTAAAGACTGTTTTTCAATGTACGACTGCAATGTGTGAACCGATCAACTTTTTAAAAATCCACGCTGCTTCAATTTTTGCACAAGCAGACCGTTCTAGCACCAATTACTTTCAGGGTACAGTTTGTTTTCTTAACCAAGTCTGCTGGAAAAATGAGCTGTTTGGGTATCTTTTAAATAAGGTTGAGTTGGATATGAAATGGTTTGTACCAGAAGAAATCGTGGTTTAAGAGCAGATCTAAGCTTGATCTGAGTCAGGATAACTTGTGGAAGATCAGCTTGGTAAAAGGGTGAAAAACAAAAGGTGGACTAATAGGATAAAACAATTCGCCTGGGTATATATTCAACAATGTGGACTTCTTGAATATATACCCGGGAAAGATGTTTTATCCTAATTCTCGTGTTCGTCTGATTTTTCGCTCTAAATTGAAGCCAAACACCCAACACAATTGGTAAACGATGCTCATCCTGCTAATCAGAACAAATAGTTATTTGGTGATAAACTTACAATCAGCCTAGTGTAACATTGCCAAATTCCACAGAAGCAACTAACTAGGCGAACTGCGAGGTTGAACTAAATGCAGAATATATTTAAAGTGACGAGTTTTAATTCATAGCATCCTTTACTTCTCATTCAAATCCGACAACCGCGCTCAACACGAGGCCTGCAAGCGAAAAGCAAACAAATGGTGCACTTCAGTAACAACTAACAAGCGTTGGTTCCAACTGTCTGGAACTGGAGTCAAAAACTTTAAATAGACAAAATGACCTTTGGACACTTTTTCCACAGAAAAGGAAGTATCGGGAGTTACAAACTCTTTTGACAAGTAACATGAAGATAACACGGTATATGTCGTTGTTTGCCTGTGTGCTACGCATAAAAAATCTATATTGTGTTGCATTTATGAAATCAGTGATCTGCTGCAGAGAAAATCAAATTACGTTCGTTAATTTTCCTGAAGTTTTGCCTGGATCTGCGACTCCGAACAGGCCATTTGCAGCAAAACGGCGCAGAACTGAACTTAGTATTGATCCTGCTTGCCTCACATGAATAGCTTTAACGAGAGCGTGAAGTGACATTACCCCAACACACCTGTAACAGTTCAAGGCAGATTCTTTGTTGATTTACTAAATGAATCAAAGCGCCCGCAATAAACGACATTATTTAGAGATACTGATGAAGCACAGAGCTATTTCCGCGGCATGCTAAGCGAGACTCATCGATTCTGGCTATCGCACATTCTTTGTTTCTTCACATCATTGCAACTCACTACGACTGTTAACCGTCTTTTCGGACGGGCCAAATTGACGACAGGAATTATTATTTTCTTAGGGAAAAAATATCCGAAAAGCAGCAACGCCGCCTTTATGTTTTGCAACGTCACGCAATAATCGAATGTTTACGTTCAAGTGTTTTCGTGGTCCAATGAGATGATGTGTTCGGTGATGTGTGACGCACTGAATCCGGTTTTCAGTTTTTGATTGCATTTGTCGCGCGGCATTCGATCGTCCTGTCCTAAATGCGTCGGTAATATTACGTCATAGTGCGCAATCAGGTCAGAAGCAAATTGAAACTGCCCGACCATCTGGCGCCCTTTTAGTTTTTATTGCAAGTTTTCACCCCTTTTCCAAGATGGCGTTCCGGCCCTTGCGTTAAATTGCGGTGAGAAGTGTCCAGTGACGCGAAAATATGTTTACAAATGGTGTGAGAAATGCAAGCCAGTTTTTTATCCGCCTACTTTAGCTTGGTTGCGGAAGGTTCCGTGCAAACATGCATGCAAGGGCTGTGTTTGAGAAATCAGACTGTGACTAGTGGAGCGGAACAGTGGTTCTCAGAAGAAGTCATTTGCTGTTGTCTCCCGCAGAAGGTCACCATCTTCTGAGTGACGAGCATGTCTGATATAGCTCTTCATCATTCTATCCACACCACATGAGTCACAAAGCATGGGTTCTCAGTAACACCACCGATGATCTTAATATAATTTTTAATGGCTCTCCACATATGATGTCACGCATGCCCGCAACCAGCTGACATTGTCTGTGGGGGCAGTAAAATCATTGGAAATTGTTGTTTTACCTAACAACTATGAAAATTTTTTGAAAATTTCGGAGGGGACAATTGCGCGATTGCCCCCTAGTTGCTGGCCTGGTGTCACACTGTTATGTGGGAAGAGTTTCAGCTTTTGTGACGTTTTGTGACAACGGAATGATGAAAGATGTGACGACGTCTCAAAGTTGTTGGAGGTTTCTCAGCAAGGTTAAGCTAAATGTCTGGCTTAATTGTAAATACTGTACGACATTGCACATTACTTGTGACATCATATATCAAAAGTATTTTCAATCACATAGTCACTGCAAGAGTTGCTCCGTTCACTTTTCGTAGACCCTAGTAGTGACACTGCATAAAGTATTGATTTACAGCAACCTGCCAACATTCTGCTTGCATCCGTGGTGCAAAATATTTGCCTTTGTTTTAAAGGAAAGACGTTACATTTATGAATCAAATTTTAGGAACCTGCTTTTTAAGACTAGCATTTGATTTCGTCCGGGTACACTACTTATACAACGGTACTGCTCAGTGACGTAACTAGAGGTTTGAGCTAAGGGGGGAAAAGCTAAGCTGAAGGGGGCCCACTAGCCAAAACTTAGAAAAGGTTAAGATATGATAGTGAATCTCTGGATGTCGTGGATGTTCATACTAGATGAAAAAACAGAAAACACCCCGAAAAACGCAAAAAAACAACAGACTGAAGAATACTAAATATCACAATGTCAACTAAAGGGGGCCCCGTTTTTATATTCAGATTGTCAGTGGCGGCGGATCGCCCCCTTGCCCCACCGTCAGTTACGCCACTGGTACTACTTGCTCACATCGATATCTCGCCAAAATTATAGTTGCATTTCAAGTGTACGTTTCTCAATTGAACGCAAATGACACAGCACATTTACAACAACTGATTATTAACGGTGGGCGTATGCTCTGATGTCCTGTACAAACTTTGCTTCTGATTTATGTGTCATGTACCTTAATGACTCGTGAATGATTATAAATAGTCAAGAACAAACCAACCAACTGTCCTCACATTATAGATCTCACACCCCGTGTGAAAATATAACGCTTGTACATCCAACTCTCCTATTTTGCGTCGACTCGGTGTAGAATGGCTGTTTTCACCGTCTGCATTGCAATGCATTGCATATTTTGCTGGAGGTGAGCCGATGAACACGCTACAACTGCGTGTTTTGCTGCACGTGCGGATATGACGCAGTTAACTTCTTGTTATATTAAAGCGTTGTACGCACTGTCAGTTTTCATGAATTAATGAATCAAACACAAAACCAACTTAAGAAATCTGAAGCGAGACAGAACATTCTAAATCGTTCAAAGGGCGGGAACGGACAAATTGTCATGTCATATTCATAAGGCCTGGGTAAAGTGCGACAAAAAGAAGTGGGTCAAACGAAAATAGTGTGGGTGTCGTTCAGGAATGGCCTCTACGGTGCATCTTTTACATGCAGACTGACTTTGAGCTCAAACACATGTTGGAACCAGCTGGAGTAAGGTCTATGCTGCACTTAAATCACTTTCTATTTCTTTCATTTCTTGTCGAACGACGGTGGTTAACACAATCACCAGCGGCAGTAACAGTCTTAAATGTTAGAAACAGAATATTGATAAGAGGTTGTTTCCGCACTGCAGTGAGCGGTGTGGCGGAAAACCAAATGCTGAAAAGCTAATTAATTTTTCCGAAGAAATGCATTCTGTTCCCACAAATCTGCTCCCTTTGAAAAAGTCTTGATGTTTGCATCCCTGATCATCGAATCATCCAAAACCTAGTATTTCGATATTGTTTTGGTTCTTTAACTGTACTTCAACGCTATTAAGGTCCCCCCCTGGATTTTGAAATTTGATATTTTTTTATTTATTTTTTAGTAGTAAAATGTTTTTCTCTTTGTTTTGAGTTGGTAGTGGTCAGCATTTAGTTGAATATCCGACAAAATATTTTCATAACTACCTTCAGAACCACATCAAATCCATTTCAACATAAAGTTTGTCAAACCATCAAAGCTAAAAAATTTCCTAAACATCAGATCTCTTGTTGTAACCTAGCAAAGCAAATTGCGATCAATTTCGGCTGCGTCACCCTTGTGGTGTCTTGATGCTGAATATACTGTAAGTTTCATCATTGCTCTAAAACAGGGGTTCCCAACCTTTTTACGATCTCGTACCACTTGGGCACCCGTATTGTCAACTCGTACCACTTCTTCCTGAACAACTAGTTTGATCGAATTTTGGTTTATTCAGAATAAGAATATAGGCCTACAATAAAATAACAGTAAAGGACCACAACCAAATTTAATGAGTTTTTTTTGTTTTTGTTTACCTTCCACCAGTTGGTCGATACGTGGCGTATATTTGCTAACAACGCGTCAAAAGTCATAATGTTACGAAACAATAGGAATAGCAGGCTACTGGAAAATTTTTCATTTGGAAACAATGCCTGATACGTTAACTAGAATGCTGTGAATCCAGGTTTTTCTGAAGAAATGGAAGTCACTCGCGCACGACCTGAAAGGCCTTCACGTACCACTAGTGGTACGCGTACCACAGGTTGGGAATCCCTGCTCTGACAAAAAATCCCTGTTTTTTGTTTTTTTTGTTTGTTTTTTTGTCACCTTTTCATTTCATTGACAATTTATTGTGGTATTGAAGGCTGTGTTGCAGGATTGGTAGACTGGATGACCTCGTGGTCTTTCACCAATCCTTTGTGACAAATTAAACAGTAATTCTTAGTTGCTTGTGTAGAGGTTTGCTTTGGATGATGCTATAGTTTCCGCATCAGCCTATGCTATACGCAATGCCGTGTGACCTATTGACTGTGCGAACCATTGTTTTGTCGCAAAAAAACAATACACTCATACTCTGAAAGCATACGCAGCAGCATACTGCTTGCACTGTGAACGATGGATTCCTATCTGATGGTGACGATTGTGAGTTCAAACCAGCAAACTTGGACAAGTTTTGGTAAGATAAGTTACTGCAGAATAGTGCTGTTATTAAACACTATGGTGCATCTTGAAAACGAGCATGTTAAACTGACAGCGAAATAATTTTCATCGTTGTAAGGAAATGTGACGTTTATTGGAGCAAACATTAAACAATTTTATGCAAATTAAAGTTAAGGCGCTGGGACACAAAAAAAAAACTGTTAAGCAGGTTGTCTCGTCGGCCATCCTCGACAGTTTCATAAATTTTTATTATGGTTTAAAGTTAATGGTCGAATTATTGCGAGTTTAATAGGGATATATTTTTTGAAGAGGTTGCAGTCTGCTGGATGATCAACACAGTTGCGCAAGAGTGCTGGGTCGCAACCGGTATCTATCGTGGTTTGCTCAGTTCCGCAAGGAGCTGAGCATGGCAGAGAAAGTGTAAACCAACCCAGCTAAAAGTACATTTGGTATGTTGCGACTATCCAACTTCAACCCTTACGGACGTGACATTTCTACTAAGTGGCCTCTGCAAGTTGCTTAGTATTTTTCCTACAGACTTGACTAGAGCTGGATATAAAATAAAACAAACACTGCTGGGATTCGTATCGCCGTGTACGGCCATTGTTTCTCTCGGAAGTCATGATTATCTCACTTCAACAGTATTTTGTACATGAAGCATGCCGCACAAAAGCAAACAATTTTCGAAAAAAGTGTGAGTTACAACGTAATCTTCCACGTGCTTCCACAAAGGTGTTACAGCTCTCTAAACAGATCGCAAAGTATTTATATTTCGAATAGTTGCTTTTTGAAGAAGTGACAAATACCAGTCTATTGATTTCTACCCCTAATCTCCGAACGGCATTGCGAAAAAACATTATTCCACTAGCAATCAAAAACTTCAATCTACGTCCGTGCCGATGTCCGCATCATTCGCAGAAAACGTGTGCTATGAGTGTTTTTCAATCTTATTTGTCTCACCGCTCCCTTACTACAATCGAAATTGCGCTATAGGCCCCATCCGAAGCCGTTATCAAGCAAAGGATAGCCTTTTTAAAACAATTTTATTCGAAAGAACCAACTCTCGTCATGGTCGCCAAGTCAGTGTGGTGAACATTCTCGCTGATTTTTACATATGGTGTGACCATTTCTATTTTTGGTTTTTGTACTACTTTTTATTTTATTTGTACTAATCTGTTACCATCATTTTATTTCTACAAACCCAGACGTTCATTGCTACAAACCTGGAAGTTCAGCTTTGCAGCTTTCATATCATAGCCTGGCGATTTAAGTGTATCTAGAATAGAACAAGGTCTGTAAACTCGACTGATATTCGACGGACTTTGCGATTTTCCTCGAAAAACTGACTGAAAACCAAAGAGCGTCACCAAAAAGTTATCATTTTTTCTGCGACACAAAACGGATGTTTTCGCACTTCGAGTTCTCGCGTATCACTTCCCAAACTTCCAAATCTCTTACATTTTTTTGAACAAGCAACAACCAACTATGTGGCGCTGGTACACGATACCAAAAACAGGCACATTTTGGCCTACTTCAGCAAATCTTCGAAAATATTGGGAGACATTTTAGTACTCTCTACAGCCGTAGGTCGCCTCTGTTCTAAACTGAATGCAGTCTTGCTGTTTGAGAACATCAGAATCACTGCCGGCAAACGCTCTCCGCCCACATGTGACGCATGGAATGATAGGACACAAGTTCAAGTTTTCCTAGTCGAAGCAAGGCTACTGTAAAGGTCTACGCCACTTTAAGTTCGTTTGTAGGCTTTCCAGATGAATCAGGACAAACGTTGTTGCCGGTACTTTGCTGCAGCAGGCGCTCTGCAGACTGCTGGCAATCGCAGCTTGCTTGCATTTGTTGCGCCCGCGAGGTTTCAAAGCGATTTCGCGCAGGTAGCGCAAACTGCGCGAAATCGCTTTGAAACCTCGCGCGGGCGCAACAACGGAGTAAGACGAAACCGAAACACTCTCGATGCCCGGGACGCGGCGCCTGTAACGTGAAGATCGATGTTGGTGGTAAGTCAGCGTGTGAAGATGCAAAGACGCAACCGCCGAAAACAAACATTCGCTTTGGTAGTATTCACTAATTCGCAATCGTTTTGCGTTTTGACCGCATTCGTATTTTTCGTCACCCCCCTTTTTACCCCTTCTTTTTTCATCCTCTTGTCGGTTGATACCGACCCCGAAAGGGAGATGTCGCCCACTTTTAGAACAAAGGAATTAGAACATGTTAGCAATTGCGCTGCATGTAAGCCATGCTTTTAGAAATCCCCAAAAACTATTCTTGGACACCTCCATGAGCCTTGGGAATTGGTGGAATTCGTACAACAACCGATGTGCTAATGCACACAGGAGTTGTCGCAGTCAGTTGCACCAACAAGGGTTTAATCGTGTAAACTCGTATGTTGAGTGATGCTAAATCAAAAGCTTATGATAAATTCGAAAACCTTACTCACTTACGCTTCCATTGCTATGTATTTTCAATGTGCCATTTTACGTTTGACAAACCGAAAATTGCTTTTTAAGTAATTTTGGAGTAGCGCAGTCTTTGATGCGTGCGCTCCGGGTACAAACGCAATATTAAAAAACGCTTCGATCGAGGTTTGATGTCAATTTACGAATTAAATCTTTCTTATATGGCTTTGACGTAAAGTGAATCCTGCCTTTTTCAGTTTGGTCGTTGAACTATAGTGAAACATTGGTGGCCTTGAATGAAGTTGTGTTCTTCCCGCCATAAACACAAAGATCTTCAGCTTGTTTTGGTTCAAAAAACTTTTCAACCTGCACCAGACAGTAGCACCCCTAAATTGCATTTTATCATTCAGCAGCACCTCTCAGGAGGACTCACCTCATTTAGATTAAATTCTAGTTGTTTTGCCAAATGTTCATTATAATCTATGTAAGGTTAGTATTGGTAGCAAGGGAAATAAGGAAAAGTACCGTGGTTTCACTGAATGCTTGGCAACTGAAAGATCTTCGAAATATTTCAATTTCCTCAGGAGCTTCAAAAATACATCTAATGCCTTGCCGTTTGCATTCAGCGTTTTAGAACCATTCAAGTAAAAATTTTAAATTACCTTGCTTTGTATCAAAGTTATTAGTATTTTTTATTGGGACTTCATAAAACAAATAACGACATGATTTTCTTACTTTCTTCATAAGGAGATCAACACGACCCTCGAAAACTATTTCTGACTACTATCCGGTCCAAGCTCTCACTGCGCTTTCTGGCTGAAGTCTCCCGCTGCAACCCGATAGACAACAGTCGTGCTTTGTTCTGCGGGCTCGTTTGACGTTGTGGATAAAAACATCGATCCATCACCAACGTTTCTACCATTCCAATACTATGCTGCTGAATTGTGTGCTAACCTCGGTCAAAATCACAACACGAAACCACACGCAGTGCAGACAAGTCATTTCCGTTGCAAGTTTTGTGGATAAGCGAAAAAACTCACTTGATATCAGGACTGTGGTCCGCCGTCGGTTTAAATTGTTATAAAAAGTTTCTGTTTTTATCTTCGACAGTTTTTCAATCAAAAATTCAAAAAATTACAAAGTAAGCGTACAGCAAGAAAAATGACAAATTTGAGTATCATTTTCATTCAACATTCTATACGTATTTGTTTGTTCAAAACTTATCAAGTCTGTTTGAAATATTTTGAGGGGTGGGAGTACTAGGAAACGACTAACTGACTTGTAGCTTACGTTTCAGTAGAGATCGTAATTAGACCTAATCCATCTATGCAGTGCGATTGTAAGAAAAAATTGTTAAGTTGACAACAAGGATAGTTTTCCACGAAAGACGAAACAAACTTGGCGGCATTGCAACTGCTCTTTACTGACAAATGTGTTCTACATTCCTTGTGCTTTGTCGACTTTGCAGATTTGCATGGCTGACCGGAGGTATTGCACCTTGCCAAACACTGGCGCAGCAGTTTTCCCACGGTGAAACAAAGCTGTTCCCACCTCACAAAGCACTGCTGTTGCGGTGTGTACTTGCAACGCACGATGACAGTTGAGCTTGCTTTGTTCGAGCGTGGGCGCTCCATCGAAACGAAACGGAGACGGATGATGCCGGCTGCTGGTGCAGTTAATTCTCATTTTGGCGTCCGCGGTTTTGCGTCGTGTTCGTGTAAGCCGGCCCGTGCTCAATCACACTGGTACGTCAGCCTAAACGAGGACCTCCTGCCTGGCGGAAAACGAATGGGTTCGTTTGAACAAAATTCACCCCTGCTAGGAACCTGAGTGGGTTTGCGTGGTGGGTGGGAGGATATAGTGACTGGAAGAGCTTTTGCACGGGGATATTGCACGTCTGATTTACTGCCTGAAGATGGAGTGCAACAGACGTGGAGACGTCTAAGCACTTGAAGTTACCCAGAGCGCCTCTAGGGAGATCATTGTCTGTAATGAGTATGCACAGGACTTACTAGGCCTGACTACGTGATTAGCGTGAACGACGTGTCGATAAATCTTGCAAAACCGAAACTTTCACAAAAGTCCAAGTTGACAAAACGTCGTTATTTTGCCGAAAAAGGAGGTCATAAGCTTGTTGCAGATAATCCTTTGAAACTTTCAGTAAATGCTGCAATAGGTTGTTCTTATTTACTGTAAACCCTTGAAATTGGTCTGGCATCATTCAACCAGCCTTATTTTTCGAGCTCTTGGACTGCTTCCCAAATATTTGTTTGTTAAGGTTCTGCTCTCCTGTGTAATCTCAAACACTGTTGTATTTACATAGTTGGCTTCGCTAAACCAGGGTTTTCCAAAAATATCCAAGCTACATATAAGACTCACAAAATTACCTTTGCTATAAACCATCGGCAGAGGCTGGTATCAAACCTCTACACAATTTGATAAAATGATTTTTGGTGAAGTATTGTCGTCTGATAATCATCGTCTAATCGAATAGCTCCAGAGTACCTGTTGAACTTTCGTGACCGTAATTCTGACCTCAACGTTTATTAAGGGAATATTATGATATAAAACAAGCCCTGCTTCGTTGGCGGTTGCTGTTCCTTGCTTGTCAAGGCTCATTCAAAAACCTTTAAATGAACGCTGTAGTTAGTTCCTGACGTTTGCTGTTTATCACGAATCTTTATCTTTCAGGCGATTTAATCATTTTTTTATAGACGTGCTTGACATCACCAGAGAGGCGGGGTATTGTTAAGGAGATCACTTCACAAAAATTTTAGGCCGTGTTTACATTGTACAGTGCTGCTGAAGGCCACTGGTTTTCTTTCAATTAAAAAAATTTGGTAGCAGTACGGCAATTATTTTTCCATTTCATAGGGCTGTGAACAAAATTACGTTTTTGAGGTGGAGCCCCTGGACAAAGTGCTTAATT
>Ga0210059_1005150_pt1 | contig 21019 bp, 15 predicted proteins | sample Ectturendosymbi2_FD_188042 | JGI IMG/M metagenome (GOLD analysis project Ga0210059, IMG submission 188042) | Ecteinascidia turbinata endosymbiont from Florida, USA - Sample 2 (SPAdes) (version 2) | ecosystem: Host-associated > Tunicates > Ascidians > Unclassified | place: Key West, Florida...
CACTCCCTCCCTGCCATTAAAAAAAGGGGAAACTCAGCGAAGGTGTCTTTGTCATAAATAGCATCATAGGTAATTTTATGGTCTATCAAGATCGACATGAAACAAATGTACTGCAGCTGTTCGCGCATCCAGAAAATTCAGAAGGATTTTCTATAATTTCTGTTATTATTGTTAAGGTCAAATTTGTTGCGGAAGATGCGAATGCTACAGCCATCCCTATTATGTGGGCGCTTTTGCGTTAAAGTCAAGTAAACGCTTGGACATGGTTTATTTTTCACAGACAGTCGTCTGGTGTAACCATACTGAGAATTGTCAAATTGATACTTTTTTGAAAAGAAACAAGTATATTGAGCACAACTTTTTTTTTTGCTAATAGTTTCCATTGCTTTTAATTTTTTACTGCTCGGGCTAGCCTTTCACTGCACCGGCGTCCCTCACGACAAACACCAGCCAATCCTGGCAGCTGCAAAACTTCAACCGAAGAATAACACGTGATTTTGATGTTTGTCGTGGCGGTGCGTTTCAGCATTTAGTGCAAAATCATACTTTATTTACAAGATTAATTGCCTGCTGTTAGTTATTATTTTTTGGCTGCTGTGAGTTATTAATTATTTGCCTGCTGTGAGTTATTAATGCAACTGAACAACCTAATAAAGCACAAGATTTTTCCAAATCAATTGAATTTCTTTTGTTTAACTTTTTTTTTTCAAAAAAGGCTATGTCAACCATTTTGCAGTGCATTTCAACAAACGTTTCCATTTTGGAGTTTGGCAGATCAGCATATCTTGCCAAACGAAAGGTCATGGAAGGTCATGGAGCCGTTAACTGGAAATTTATAAAACCGCTGTTTTAGGGAATGTTGCCGAAGTGCTGAGCGTAATCAGTTCTTTGCTTGACTAGAAACTTTGATTCCAACCTGTGGTTTATTTACAACAGAGTGCATAGGTTTTGTGCCCGAATTTCGTTGTATTTTTACGTATTCTGCGACATCCGATAAATGCCAGACGCAGATATCGTTGCAGAAATGAAAATTGTTCTTTATAGGAGAAAAACACGCAGCACATCAATGTGGGGGGTTCTGAAGATTTCTTTCAGTGATCACTTAAAAGCAGTGTTTCCCTTTTTGTAGTCGTTTGCGCTCATCCTGTAAACCATGTGCCGGTCTCTTGCCCTTTGATTAACATTTACGCTGAAACGTGATCTCGTGTTGAAGCAAATCGATGAAAAGTTTCGAATGAATTTTTCAGCAAATATTTTGCCTTCAACGGAACATATATTTATATGAGATTCTGCGCCATCTTTGGAACATATGACAACTTCATACATCGATGAAACATTTGCCAGGCTGTCTTTTCAGCGGCCCGAACAACTACAGCATATCGATTTACATCATCACTGAATATCTTTGCTGGGCATTGTGCAAAATACATCAGAAAATGATCATTGTACTAAGAAAACGCCAGTGTGTAATCCGTTCCTGACACGTAAGGGAAACTGACTAGGCAACGAGGCAACATCGAAATGTTAAAGCAAGTACTGGTTGCCTCGTTTGTAACTACAGTACTTCTTGCTAAACATAAGTTCTTTCTTGAACAATTTTTAATAAAAATTTAAATGTGGGAAAAAATTTATGAGTTTGAACTGACCTTCTTCGAAGCACGAAGTCTTCTCGCTGCTTCAGCGAGATTGGCCATCGTCATATATTACCGTCAAAAGTCTGTCTTACGCCCAGTGGTATGGTCAGAGGGAGCGTAGAAATCGTCACCCTCCCATTCCTTAAATGGAGACCGGCTATCATGTGCTTTGTTGGTGTCGCAACAAGACGCGGCGGATTTTTTTCATGTTTTGAGCTTCAACAATCTTGGCCACCATACGGGGCCAAACTTGCCATTGGGCATAAGAGGCCGTTGCCCGAGGATTCACGGGTGTTGCTCTTCATTTGGACAATGAATAAACGTTTTATGATTGTTGTGAAATATTCCGCAGTTTGTATACTTACACACGCCACATTTCAATACATTTTAAGACTCGCGAATTTGGCCTGTAGCCCCCCCCCGCAATAGATCCTGTAGCCCCCCGCAATTAAGTAGATCCTGCACCGCGAGCGCGATTTGCTTTGTTTCAGGAGAATGTTCTCCACTTCTGTTTGAGCAGTAAATCACTGCCTGCATTTGGAATTGGTTGCATTGTTTGGAAACGGCTAAATGGTGCAATGGTTGAGTGCGCCCAGCCTGTACACTGTCCAACCTCGGGCATGGCATTCACGGCTGGGTGCAAACGAAAGCTTCACGCGAGGTGACTCGCCAACAACGCGCGGCGGGTCCTACGGGGCACAGTAAGCGGGATGGGCGTCGCAGACCACTCGTGGCCCTCCGAAATGAGTGCGAAGCGAACGTGAGAAAACTTTCTTTTAATGTTGGATCTACATTTGATCTGTGGTAGGAACAGCCACAAATCTGTGGTAGGAACAGCCATAAGTCTCGTACGGAAGTTTGGGCCAAATGAGGATTTTGCTCCGAGGGCCAAGTGAGGACTTTTAAAGTAACCCCAGGCCGCATAACGATCGCATGACCACTGAACAAAGACCATTTCAGAAAAGTGCCAGCTGTTGAATCTCATTAGAAACCGCTTTTACAGTTTATTTCCTGCGAAGGATATCGTGAGATAAGGACACATCAATTCTAGGCATCTTCACTTTCGATTTGAAAAACTTGTTGACTCATTCAGTCACTTTAAACAGCGGCTGATAGAGTAAAAAATATATGGTTAATTGTTTCAAAATATGGTTAATATGGTTAATTTGTGGTAAATATGGTTAAACTATGGTAAAAAATTGTATGGTTAATTTGTTTCAAGATATGGTTCTTTGTTTCAAAATTTCGAAAGCTAATGCTGGGTGTCCAAAATGCCCTCCACGGCCGCGTGTTTGAAACCCCTGCTCTTAAGCAATACTCATCTTGTCAATGAAAGCATGGCAAAATGAAGAAGATCAGTGTCGAGATTTGGTAAAATTTAAGACGGAATTGAATAACATTTTTGCCGAAAACCCAAAGGTGATCTTAAGTTGTGTTTAATGGCTACTCGTGGAAAGACCAGCGTTAGCAGATTTCGCAGTTCAAGAAAAGAATGCAATAGTAGTTTTCGCAATTTACAGTAAATCCACTGTTTATCGAAAGGAATCCTATCACAGCCAAAAATCAGACAATGCGATCTTATCAGAGTATATCTTTCGCCTACTACGTAGGTATCATCAGCTCTTAATTCGAATAGAAACTCATAATACCCAAATGTACGGCAAGTTATTGTTCAACATGAAAAATGCCTGAAAACTAACATTTGTGTGAATTTGTCTTGATTCGTGGCAAAAGTTTAGCAATTTTCATCCTAAGATATTATCTCTGTGGCGCTAGCACTTAGGGTTAGTCCAAACACTGACAAAGTTTTCATCGTGCACTTAAAAATCTTTTGCCTATTCTCCACCGAACGAAATCGGTGTATCTATAGTTTCGCAGCCAATTATTCTCTACAGAAACTGCTGGCAGCCACAAGAAGGAAAGCGGGGTATAAACTTGTCAGAATCAGACAAACCTTAATCAAATTTTACGTCTCTCATCAGATATACTCGCTGTTTCGAATGGTTGAGTTTAGCATTACGTTTAGAGGTGAAACGTTCCTAAAGATTTAAGATTAACCAGCGGTTCATAGCGTTTTCGAATCAAGAATAGACCGCACACCGTGTCGGGTCCGAGGTTGTTTAGTTACGTGACGTCACATGTGACGTCGATGGTTCCAGCTCCGCTAACGGACACGAAAAGAGCGGTACTTGTCTGGCCTGAAAATTGTACATTACTGCGTTTACGTGGCCACCGTAAAGACAGCTTACATCTGATGTTGCTGTGAGCAGTCGTGCCATATGGTGCTGGTGGGTTCTCGTCTGCGAGAGCAATCTTTGCTCGCTTTGCACTACCGCTCTGGACCTTGAGTATCAATGAATATATGGTCATTGTCTGATTTGACATATTCGCTATCCGTTGAATCTCTCAACAATGTGAACGGCCCCTCACAGCTGCACTCGCCTTCAGATCCAAAAATGTGTCGTCTGCGATGATGCGCTTTGTTCAAGCTGTGTGCCATAGATTAGCGGCTTTCAACAGAATTGCTTTGAAAAATTGTTTCCGTTGATACCAACCACTGTTTCGTTCTGTTATTCAGCAAACACACACTAAAACCAAGCAAACATATGTAATGCAATAAACCTCACTTGTGTCAATGAACTGTATGCAAAGGTGGCAGCAGGCTGGACATGTGAAAAACTGCTACATAGTTTCCGCAGTGATGAGCGCTTAGTGCGTCCTGAGCATTGGTTTGTGTCGAAACCTGCTATTAACAAATAATAAAAAATTGAGAGCATTTTTGACACTTACTCGCTCTTTGCTGCAGAATGAAAACTACTATTCATTAAAACCAACTTTAGAGGTTTGCGATACAAAACATCCAAGCATTTTCTGTCAGCTTGAATAAGCAAAACGTCATGAAAAAATGGACTGTGATAATTTCATGAAATAATGGACTGTGTCAACTTCTGTCAGCATAATGTCTTCTCAGAAAACATGTTTACACAAAAATCAGTCACAAGTTTTACAATTTCGAGATTATTCTATATCAATTAAAGTTTGTCTTCGGTTTGTCAGTTTTGTCAAAATTTGTTATTTACACATACGTGCTAACGAATAGAAAGATGTTAAAATGTATTTATTAAATGCCGTTTAATGTTGTAATAGCATCACGCCAATGGCAAAATCTCACTGTTGACCAATTTCCAAAACGAGTTAGGAAAGAGATAAGAATCTTAGTTTTGCCAAGCTTTCAGGATTTATTTTTGATGAAGACAGACTTGAAAAGTGCAGAAACTGCAAAATTTGTACAGCGTCTTCGTATCTACGACTGCGACGTTCAACTTTCTATTTTAATTTGATTTTGGTGACGGCAATTGGCGGCAGCCCGAAGCTTGAAATTTGCTTCTTTCCGTGGCGGTTGAGTTGAATGCACTTGCCCCAGAAGTGTTTCACTTGTGATCCACGTGTTCGGCGTGGCTTGAACAAACAACCTCCCGACTGAGAGGCGGACACTTTACAACTGAGCTACTGCTGGTTGCGACGTTAAACAAGTCATTCAAGTTCCATAGAAGAATACGACTGAGGCGATAATTCCAGCACGTCAGTACGCCACATGCTGAACTTTAAATCAGAGTTAGTATTTTAAACAAACTAAAAAGAATCGTAGAAAACATGTCTGCAGACAATCCGCTGTATAAGAATCCAACGTACACAATAAGAGCCTCTCTCTGGAAATATAACATCAGCTGAAAAACAACCGATTCAAGAACAGCGTTAGGTAAATAATAACGGCTACTAGAACTGTACACTTTTCAACTATTATAAAAGCCACACTTTTTACCAAATTCTCAAACAATCTTTAAAGCTGCTGTCAATTCAAGTGTTTTGTAAAAGTATTTGAACCTTTAAATCTTCACAGCTTTTTAGTTTTGCTGAGAATTACATCACGTGCTAGTTCACCTGATATGCTCCTTTCATGTTTTTCTGTTCATGATATCACAGGGAGTCTTCCACGGTTCCCCCAGGTTAAGCATAGACATCTTGGCAGGATAATGTTTTGGATTCTTGGCAACCTCGGCATATCTAATCTGGCTTATAAGCGTGCTATCTAGAGTTTTAAGGTTGCACTAAAGGTTGCAAAGAACTTGCTAGCAAACCAGAATATCGTTTTATTGAAGGCGTTGAATATTCGCTTTGGAAAAATCTCTTCATGAATGTTTGCTTCAACCTCCCGCTGGTCACTGTGCCAAGCAAGCGCTTAGAATGCAAAAGTTATTTTGCTCTGCTGAGCTCTCGCTGTTTACAGAAAGTTACAAACAGTCTACAACAAAACTATTTCATGCATCGTTGCAACCTTCATCAAAACAATGAAAAAGTTGCCAACATGGGCGTCGGAATGATTTTTTAAAATCTTTGTTTTTAAAGCTGCTATATTGTCTACGTTTGCCTAAAATTGTTCGTAATTTATGGAGCTTTGTGTTTTTATTGGCACTTGGTGCCTAGGCGTGCTGCTTAAAAGTACTGTGCACTGTTTTTCAGCCTGTATCGGACCTGGTGAAAATGTACGGGCAACCACCCACATCATCGGTAAGTTTCTTAAGTCGGTTTTCATTCTTGTGTAACACGAAGTTCATTGAAGTTCAAAGTCAAATCTTGACTACTGATCTGTGATGATGTCTTGTCGTGAAATGACAGTTCTAGAAGATATTTTAGGTGAAAGATATACGCGTCAGTCTTATGGTCATGACCGAGACATAATGTGCATCTCCTGTTGTTGATTCCACTTCGGAACAGATTTAAAACGTAACGTAGTGTTGCGAAATTGAAGATAAAGTTCAAAACCGAATGTGCAGACGAGGAAGTCTGGTCCAAGTCCACAAAAAAAGATATAAGGAAAGCTGCTATTCTCATAACTTTTGTAAATGGATGAGGCATCCCTGTAAATACTAGGTCTTAACCACGTTCTTCTCGGAAAGAGTTAACAACGACCGAGATTTACAAATTCAGTCAATAATTGTGATACAAGATGCGCCAGTAACTACACAAAATTTCGTTGATATTGAAAAGCAAACATGCGCGTGTTGAAAGCAACATGCACTTGATATACAGTAGAAATAGTGAGTACAGAAACTCCCTCTGTGGTTCAAAAGATAAGTTGCTGTTGCTTTAAATTTATCTTTACCAATTGCACGAGCCTAGGATAACGCTATGCTGAGCTTTTTGCGAGATTTCATGATCATGGAACTGGAGCTCAGTTCCTGGTCGATTTTCTGGAAAAAGTTCAATCGAGTTCATAAAACCTGCCTTCGAGTTTGGACTCGAAGCTACCCAGCACTGCTGTAATGTGCGTGTGGACCGAAACAGATGGGAATACTATGTTTACCGTTACTTTTTTCAAAGTGTTTGCTACGCTGTTATGCACAGTAGAGACGGTTGGTGTGAGCATCCAACTGTGGTCTCCAAAGTTTTATTGGTAGAAATGAAGAGAATATTTCTAGTTAAGATTTTGTTGGTTGTATTACTTGAATTAAGCGCTGACTGCTGTTCATCAAAACACACTTCAAAAAGAATATCGGCGATGAACGTCGTCAAATTTGTGAAAACGATATATCTTTGCCTTTTTTGTGCGCATTTCAAGCAAAAATCAACACCCTTTTTTCTCCGAATTTTAAGTCATTTTACACAAAGACCTGAAAAAGTTGTTGTCAACAGTTTCTGAACAAAAACCGCAGCAACAGTGAAGTGCCTGCGTGGAAACTCGAATTGCAAAGGAAGAGAGAGACCTCGAATGCTGAACCTCCGCAACCGGTCAACAGCTTCGCTTCAAGCGGATCCGGATCGTGGAATCGGCCGAACAGAAGCTTCAGCTCCGCTACAACGGAGCCCGCGTGGAAAGCGAACCTGAGACAGAACCAGGCAAATTCGACGACGGGAAAAACACAAGAAGCTAGAAAACCGTGGCAGAAACCGGAAACTACGTTATCCGTACAGCCTCCAGCTACGAGTATTTCATCTCACAACAAAAGTAGTGGTGAGTCTACTTCATTCATTTAAATTCTTCGATCTTTCTCTGCACCCCTCCTCTTCCACTCGGTCTCATCAAGTTTTTCTCCGCACTTCACGTCGCACGAGTCAGGTGAGCGCTTGGTCGGAGTTGTGAGGAAACCGGAAAGAGTGGATTGGCTGAAAAAGCTATCGTACAAAACAACGCTAGAAAAAAATACAATTGTTTTTCTCTGAGAACGGACTTTTGCACTTAAAATTTGTCTAATATTAGTGGTGCCTAATGCTGTTTAGCAGGCAACAGCAAATGTGCCTTTTGGATCTTCTCAAAGTGCATCTTGATTTTTGGATTATGGAGATGAATTCCAGCCTGATTACGTAATATTTGCAAAGAAATACACTGAAGTCCAAAGGAAACAAGAAGCATTTATGGTATCATAACGTTCTTCACACTTAATAAGATGTAATAGACGTTGGGCCTCCGAGTAAAGTGGAGGAAGTAATTTCTGCTGCATATGGAATTACGAAGCAAAGTCTGAAAACAATGTAACTTTGGTGCTGCAAAAATAAACTGAGTTTCAAAGGATGAGTGAAACGCACAAGTTATTGTGTGTATGCCCAGGAAGCATGGCATGAAATATAAGTGTCCTGCTGATTATTAAAGTCATTTCCTTCGGTGGAAAGCGGCACGGCAAATCCAATGGTTGAACCTGATTATTGGGGCCAGGTTCTTCCTTGTTCTAATTATTTTTTGTTGTTAGCTTGTGGTGCGGATTCGTTGAAAACTTCTACGAAGTGTCAGACGCAATGGACTGTTAAGTCTTACGTTAAATCTGAAAGAAAAAAACAGCTTTTGTGACCCTCACGAGTGATGATGCGTGGGTCTTGTAACTTGTCCCTGCAAAGAAGGTCAATGTCAAACTTTGTTGCAAAAAAGATGTGACAACCAAGTCTCTGCACAAGCAGTTCTAAGTTCCACTTGATGGACCAAACTCTGAAGAAACCCTCCTCTTTTTCATTTAATAGTTACCGCGCCGCCACCACCCTGGAAAAAAACTTCATCTTTTGGAGAAGAAGAAAGTACGCCTCAGTTTGGAGCAAGGCCTCCCTATGGCGATAAGCCCTGGCAGCGTCCGAAGCCAGCAACCGAAAACAAACCTTTCCCCCCTCCCCCTGCTTCCAGTAACGAAGACCCACCTTGGAAGAAACCCACTTTCCCGCCTAAACCCGACACGAAGGTGAAATGAACGCTTTTGTTTTAGTATCGCATGTTTTCAGTCTGTTTGCTCTACTATAGTGGTTCTTAACCTGGATTCAATTGAACCCCGGGGGTTCAGCGAGCCAGTTCCAAGGGTTCGGCGCAGGCGCAATGCATACTGTAGTTCGTTTTGTGCATTAAAAAAACATAAACCTATATTTTGAAGAAATCACTGATTATTTTTTCCAAGCGAGTAGATATTTTATGTACATTGATGCATTGCATTTGCTTTATAAAGTTTTAGATGGGGGTCCGTTGGGTTATAGTGGGTTGCTATGATCGGTCGCGGTATAATAGAGTTTGAAAATCACTGGTCTAATTTAACGCATTTCCGTCTCCAAGTAAAATTCTACTGTCACTTACAATAGAAACAGACCCTCATCCCAGCTATACATTTGCGAAGGTGTTGATCGCAATTAGCAGTGTGAGTGGGTCTTTTCAAGTGCGACCACGTCGCTTTCACCAATTTTCACTGCAGATGAATGAAACTGGGGCAAACCAAAACATGTTCTTGTCATGTTTATGTGACGTCATAATAATATGTCAGACACACGTACGGCGCCATTTTGTTGAGTTTCTCAAACGCATTTTCGAAATTGTCTATCAAAAGAAATCGTTTCCCAGCAAAGAATCGAACACTAAGATCGTGCAGAGTATATATTTCGTCTACGGTGTAGGCATCATCAGCTTTTATTCAAATAGAATCTTAATATTTCGAGTGACAGCCTGTACGGGTCAGATTAAAAACTGCGCGTATCTTCCATTTGGATCATCAACTCTAGCTGCATCGTCAGAATTAGTCGTCATCTACAAGTCAATTATAGTATAGGAATACCTTTGGAAAAATAACTAAAAGGACAGTGTTTAGCATAAAACCATGATAGTTGACTAAAAAAATCTTTGAATCCCGCAAGAAATGCCATGGTCGGGCTACCATGTTTTGCTTGACCAATACTTTTCTCACTTGACATAAGGCAGCAGCTAAATTATAATTATAATTTGAATTAAAATTCATGAAAATTTCTGCAAGAAATCATTCAAATGTGCCTTGATCATATCCTTCCTTACTAGAAGCACCCAGATCTTAATAGGTATCATTAAGCGTATTGAAGTCGTGGACAAATTTTGAAATGTCAATAAGCGCGTGTCTCGGTCGGTATGCTGTGCGAGCTGTACCTTCCTTATAACCAAACCATTCCTCCTGGTTAGGATTCGTCTTTCTCATCAACACCTCCGTGGAAAACAAGCCCTGCTCCTCCGCTGAAGAGCGCCCTCCGTGGAGCTCTGAACGGTGGCGACAAGAGAGCGAGCAGCTGCAGCAACAACAGCTTGGACCTCCCCCCACCGCCTCCTGCTGATGACATATATGATGACACCCCCGACATGGCCCCTCAAGTTGATGTACCACCGGTACCAGGTAGGTTGTCTTTTTTGCAGTGAAATGTCGCTGTTTAGGTCCCAGCTCCGTAGAGACCTGTCTGTCTTTTCCCTCAAGATTTGGGTTTCTGCTGTTGCGGCAAGTTCCAGTTGTCTTGCACGAGATGTGATGCATCTGGTAAAACGAAGAGATGTAAATGGCATGGCGCTGTCTTCAGTTGCTTGCGCTAGGCTCGTGTTTTATTCATGACTGGGTCTGAGTGGGACAGGTTGCAATTAATTAGATTTGGGCCAAATCACAGTAATTTTTCTGAAATATTTCTCAGCCTGCTGTTGTGGCTTAAAAATTTATATCATAAAACCTTGTTCTGACGGCAAAGTTTTAAACAAAATTTGTCTCGTGCAATCACCAGAAATGATGAAGCGGTGAATGTTGCAAATTAGTCTCGGGTGCAGACTTGTCAGATTATACAATTACTTGACTGTATAGAACGTTCAGGTCCACAGATTTTGTGGAATCATGTTTTTAATTGTTAAGGATGAAAGTTTGGATTCCTGACCCTATTAAAGCAACCATAACTCAAACTGCGATAAACAAAGTCATACAAACAGTTTGTAAATACTCTAAAAGCAGTGCTTTCAAACTTTCTTATACCCCACACCTCTAAGAAAACTTCACACGCTCTCCAAGTCCATCAACTTTAGATTTGCAGCGGTGGTTCGCAACGTGTGACGCCCCCCCGCCTCCAGTATATGGCAATTTTCGGTGGGACGAAGCAATATTTCGAAAGACTTTTTTTCTTTTTTGCTCCTCACTTCCTATTCAGGGTATTAATGAAATGAAGCATAGCGGGTCGCAGGGTTTATGTGGAAAACAAAGTGGGGCCAGGACGAGAAAGGTTGCAAAACACTGCTTCACAGTAATGGCTTGTTTTAGAATTAAGGTAAAGATGACCACAACAAATTGGCAGCCTATGGATTGCTATTTTGCCCTTGGAATGCTGATTTGCAGCACCCAATGAATTCTAGTTGGGAAACCATGCTCTAAAACAGTACTTGGCAACCTTTTTGCGTCTCACACTTGACTTTTCCTGAAATGTTTTGGAGGCAGAATAAAATATACCAGGAAAACATAACAATGAAAAAAATTAAAATGTGTTTGTGAGAAAGAAATAAAATTTTTAGAACACATTGGATTTACTGATAACATATTTGTTGATGGCTTGATTGCGACCCCCGATTGATAAGGGTTACGCTGAAGTACCTGATTCTCTTGAAATTACATGTTATTTAATGGTGTCCATACGAAGGCCGGAAATAAAGCAGCCACGATTTACAAATATTTACAAGTTTCTGTTTCATTCCATAAACCAATTGGTTCCCAATAGAAAACATCTATAAAGTGTTTATGCTGTTTTCTTGCCAAGACCCCAAACATATTTGAAAACCTGCTGCTGCCAAAGAATTCCTGATATTCGCAGCAGCTCTGTTACGTAAGCTCACCTTACAACGCGCAACTTCCGGCTACCTCAAGATGATGTCATTAACAACGTTACAGTCGCTGAAAGATTGAAACGCTTAACTCAGTGGTTTTCAAAGTGGTCGATATCAACCCCCAGGAGTCAAATGGACCATTCCAGGGGTCGATAAATAGTCACGGGGTCGAATGGGGGTCACTGAATGGCCACTAAGTTCTAAGCATATTTTCGGATTGTGTATTATTTTACCATGCATTTCAAGTAAAAGGTGCTCAAATATATTTTGACACATACCTTCCTTGCATTAGTAACTGTTGAGCAAGGCCACGGGGTCTACAGAAAATTGTGTACTTTAATTGGGGGTCAACGTGCAGAAACGGTTGAGAACCACTGGCTTTTCAAGAATTTTACAGGGTTTTAATTAAAGCGTTTTGCGAATTGCTGCATGTGGAACTTGTTGGTTCGGGTAAAATTGGACGTAGCTTTTGTTCATCGGTTGAATCGTTGTTTGTCCATTTCTTTTACGTACAAATGTCGCGGCGGTTTGCTGTATATCTTACTGTTAAGAGTGGTGTTTTCTCGAACTTTCCTTGGTGCAAGTTTGCCACGATCTACACGGCGCTGATTGCTGCACTGTTTCTGACGGCAAATGATTTATTCCACACCGCGCGTTGATTTGTTTTGCGCGCTCTGTACCTCTTGGTCGGTCGCTAAATACCATGGCCTTTGCTGGTAACTCATTCTCTTCACCAGCCCGTGGTGTAGTGGTAAATGCGTCCGCTTCGGTGCTGGTAGGTCGAGAGGTCGACTCTCGGCCGGGTCTTACCAAGACCTTGTAATTTACCTTGTAAATTGGTACTGCAGCCTTCTTACCAGGCGCACGGTGTACGGAAGAGCTGCAGGGAACACAATCAGAACACAAAAAAACCAACCGAGTACAATCTCAGTCCTGGCGCTACAAGACCATTGTAGTTATAAAGCGCCAACTACAAACCACCATATCAAACAAAACTGTTCGATACGCCCTCTGCAGCTCTACATTACTGTACTCAAGCCGTAACCGGAACTGTCTGCCTTGTTTGCCGTTATCTTCTCCGAAAAAAGTACAGTACAAGGTGCTCTGAGTTTTGAAACTCTGTCAGGGAAAAACACAACACCTACAAAGGATTTCAAAGATGTTTTTTTCGAGCTGTTATTCTCCTTTGCAGCGCCTTAATTGGAAGTTCGAGACCAAAATTGCGAATTACGATTAATAATAGCCTAAGCTTTTCATGTTCTCTTATTCTTTGAAATTTAGGTTAGGAATATTAGCGATACAATTATTTCGCCACTTTTTCTGCATCACCATATGATCTAACACAAAGTTCCGTTTTGCCCGTGTCTCTAGTACACATGAATGTCGTTCCGATTGAATGTAGTGGTTATTTAGAGTTTATAAAATAAGTAGCTTGTCATGTACAAAAGTCATTTGAATCAAAAAGTCATCTTGTCATGTATAAACGTCATCTTCTAAAAGTAAGTTTGTCATGCGTGTAACCGCAAATTTGTCCTCAAATTTATCTTTACTGCTATCAAAAAGACAGTGATTGTGGCGTTGTATAGTTGTAAGGCGTTTCCCTACAATTCTCGTGTATTCGATGAACTTTCGCATTTTGATTTTGTTTTCTTAAATCTTGGCAATCCAACTGTGCTTGAGACCTCGCAATAACTCACAGGGCAAATGTTTGCACAGACGTTAAAGACGCGCCGCGAAGAGAACGTTCGTCCTTTCTTCACAAATCTCATCCTTCGCCATCGGCGGCCTCTTTTCCGCCTCCAGCGGCCTCTTTTCCGCCTTCAGCGAGCTCTTCTGCGCCTCCAGTGGTCACCAACTGTAAGTGATGATGCATATATTTATATACTTTTTTCAAAATATCGTGTTTTTGAATATAGGCCCGAAATGGAAGTCCATTCTTAAAAAATGTAGAAGTAAGAACTACAAGGGGTTTTTGTTATTTAAATACAATTACTCTATTTAGATTTTGCTACGATTTATCCATAGAAATCGCTGTATTCTACTAAAAAGATCGTATCTAAATTTTGAACTTCCTGCTGGAACATAGCCGCAGTAGATTTGACAGAGCAGAGAACATTAAAACACTTTTCTGACAATGTTATTCTGCGTCCGCCATGTCTTTTATCACGAGTTATTTTTTAGTCACAACACCAGTTACTTTTTCTAGACTGAAAGCGAACACCTCTGACTGTTTTCTCCTGCTGCGAAACCATGGCAACCCACCCCATCACCATAGCAACCCACTCCATCACGTAGTTCATGTTTTAATTTTTACTTCAAACTTTTCGCCAGCAGCAGCTTTACCGGGAAAACCCCGCAGGAAGCCCCTACCAAATGACCTCTACTCTCGTCGACCCCCTTCGAAGCCGATGAAACCACCAAACGTTCGAATTCCTGGAAAAACTGGTGAGGTGCTTCTCTATCATCAAAATTCTGTGATGTCTCTGGCCACAGTTTTAGAGCAATAGTTTAGGCTTGTTGCTTAAATACATCTTGTTCGCTGATTTATCGATGGAATGCAAACGTTTCAGTGATCTATGTTTCAAGTCAACGCCTTCTCGCTATGCCTCCTGATATTGCAAACGTTACTGTGTTAGAGGGGCGACAGGTTAGGAAGAGTTGCGGGAGTTGTCAAGTCACTGTGTTTCTGCTCAGATGTTTGTGTCTGTGTCGGCGGGGTTAAAGGTTAAATCACAACCGCTCACAGTGGTTGTTGCACTCCGGCAAGGGTGTATGCTGACATTACTCCTCTTCATTGTCTATAACAGGGATCTCAACTTTTTTGCAAGATGGCCACACAAGCTATTACACAAAAGTTCAAGGGCCGGACATTTTACGTAATGTGACTGTTTCGGGATATGTTACATTCTGACAAATCAACAAATTTTTTGTAAATATGTTTTTTTATAATTCATAAAATGTGTTCACGGCCGAATGAAATAGCTGTGCTGACCGGATGAAATGGCTTCGCGCGCCGGATTTGGCCCGCGGGCCGTCGTCTGGAGACCCTTGGTCTATACGAATGGGAGAGACGGTCACAGTCGAGTCGATGAGGGTGTCGTCGATGAGGGTGTCACTGTTGCAAAGCGCAAGATAAACCGTTTGCTTTTTGCAGACGATTTGGTGTTGCTCACATCCTCCAAAATAAACAGTGTCTTCAACATGCCCTTGATAGATTTTCAGCTGTGTGCGCCCAAGTTCACAGCTTTTAAATTCGTAAAGCCCTCAGTGTCGAAGCGCTTCTCCGAATCGAGAGATCCCAGCTATGTTGGTTCGGCCATGTGTCCAGAATGTCCCAAGAAAGATCGTTGAGGCAAGGCCTGCTGGCTACATCCACGAGAAAGCGGCCCAGAGGCCGACCAAGGACCAGGTGGAGTGACTACGAACGACCTTGCTTGGTTCCGTCTTAGTGTGAAGCCAGTGGAAATATCTGATATTGCTGAAAATCGTGAAGAATTTCGAGCCCTCTTAGGGTTGCTGCCCCCCCACGACCCTCCCCAGAGGAAAACCTGGAATGAAAATGAAGGAATGATTGATAATGACTCTCTGCGTCAAGTTTTGAAAGTGTTCAACTGGTAATCTATCAAATATTTGAAAAGCATTTTTTCAAAATCGTTAATAATCACTTCGCATGTTGGAAAAACGGATAGTGGTAAATATTTGGCAAAACAGACAATTTAAGCAAAATGGCTAAGGCAATGCTATAAACATCGAGAGTTGAGTCACAACTGATCGACTAAAATGCAAAAGACTATGCGTCATCGATTTGGATCGAACCAGATGATGTCATGAGGGTGGTTCTGAGTCAAACAAAACTGGCTTTTTTTTGATACATCGGCACATCGGATTTCTTTCGAACCTGTTTCCTCTTCTGTCCGATTTCTGTTTCGACTGCGCTACGTAGCTCCGTAGTGGAAGTAAAACTCCAAAAAATTAGGACATCGTTGCGGACCAGAGGTTGACTCACCATCTTTTGCTGTTTAATCGCTAGTGAAAGCATTTTATAAATAAACACTACTTGTTTGAGACAGTAAATGGTATATTCCCTGCACCGATGCATTGAGCAGAGGTCACTCAAAATGACATGTGAGAGGGTCATTGGACCTGACATTCTCGCATTTTATTTTCACGAATCCATATGCTGTATCTGTTGTGCTAAACTTTTATTGCTTTTGCTTTGGAAGCTGTGAAGAAAATTGCTTTGCGTCCTTGACTTGAGCGCTGCTAACTCACCAGTAGAAGTGAGATTTTATTTTTGTGTTTCAATGTGAAATTTCCGAAAAGTTTTTATTCTTGATTGCGATTATTTCATCCTTTACATATTTACTTTAGTTAAGTTGTTGACTAACACACGTAACTAAAAACCAGATATCCCTGTCGATACGTTGGTCAGTCAAGAGTTCCCGTAGGCTTTGCAGCTTTCCATGGAATGAAACTATTGTATAAGACCCTCCGGTGGGGAAACTTTCTTTGAATGAATATTGTGTTGTCGGCACCGGACGCACCTGAAGTTTAATTGATGCTCTCCCTCGGTTCTGTCAACCGCTGCCTGTTTGGCAAAAATGACACAAAGCATATGTTTCAGAGCTTAAGCAGAAGGTTGTGATTGACAGCCACTGGGGGCACTGTCAACTTTTCGCGACGAAGCAATCCTGGCACAACAGACAACACTGCAAAATCATTATCACTGCAAACTTGCAAACACTCAATATTTTCGCAACTTTGTTGACAACAACAGGCCATTTCCACCATTTGTTGCAGGATCTCCAGCTTTGCCTCCTCCGCCAATGCAGCATGACCGAGACTTACCCCCAATACCCCCTTCAGACATCATGCGGAAAACATCTCGAGCGTCTGATAAAGGTTAAAGGTTATCTAGCTTTGTGCTTGTTGTCATCAAATTCGGTGGTGCAATAGTTCTTCTTTGTTGTTCTCAGAAACGTGTTGTTCTCAGAAAAGTTGCAAGTTGTGTATCTTCGTTTTTATCGTCTTTTTTAATCCAGGAGCGCCGATACACAGACCACTACCGCCACCAAACATCCCCGATAAAGCTCTCCCCCCACTACCACCTGACGCCCGAGGACTTCCTCCTCTTCCAGGGGCAAGTTCAAGTGATGCCCGAGGACTTCTTCCTCGTCCAGGGGCAAGTTCAAGTGATGCTCGAGGACTCCCGCCTTTACCAGGGGAAAATCCAGGTGAATAAAATCATACTGTAGTTTCCACAGCATTTTACTATTGTGAGAAAGTTTATCCGTCGACAACACCAGCATATAAAGAACTCAAAAGAAATCAGAGAGAGTTCGTCTTTCAAAATATCAAAATGCCACTATTTCTTAACCTCGTTACGATCCAAAAGCTGACATGGGTTCTTACGCATACATGATGCAGGTTTTTTTTAAATATATTTGGACCCACTTTAAACCAGTGTGCATGATAATGCAATTTCCTACACCAACAGTAGTTATTGCGAACTCTAAGCAGATGAAGGCTTTCTTGGATGGTTTTCTGTTCTGAACTTTACCAAGACATCTTATAGAAGTCTTATTTACAAATTTTACAGATTTTGTTCAATATTTTCCTTGAAGGTGAACGTTTTGATGTCTATCAAAATCTTCCAACTTAATGTTTTTACAGCTCTAATTACAACAAGTGCTTGCTTAATGGTATATGATACACGCTGTTTACTGCAATTCACGACACACCGTCTATTCTGGTTAATTTAATGAAACGACATATAAATGTACGTCTGCCTGCTTTTCCTGGCCAGTCGCGAAATCCAACATCTGGTTGGTAGCAGCGCTACCCACAGACTAGTGTGAAACGGTTACGAGTTGCCTGTCACAATGCCCACCAAAATATGCACTACGTACCCAGAAATGTAAGTGCTCTCACCCACACCAAGTTAAACATTATCAGGATTTTGATACCTCGTTTAGAAACAATCTGTATGGTTTTGTTCAACGATGTGTATCTTCAACTAACTTTTTTATCCTATCGTTCCAAATATCTGATGCTTTTCACAAATATTCATTTTGGGAAAGGAAATGCTGCGGTGGAACACAAGGGAAATGAAATGCTGTTGCAGGTGCTGGAAGGTTAAATATTCCAGTGGTTACAGAAAAAATATGTCGCTGCTGACGTCAGGAAAGTAGAAATTGAAGATGCAGCTTCTTTATATGCCACTGCACAACAGCAACTGTTGATCATCTAAGTCATGTGGCAAAAAAGCATGGAAAAAGCAGCAATAAGTTTTAAGGATTTTGTTACAGATAAATGTGGTGTCTGTTTGATGTATTTTTGGACTAAATTTGGTGTATCCGTTGTAAGACGAGTTGGTAACACTGTAGAGCACAAGAAGGCTACGTAACGTTATCGGCGGCTGGAACTGCAGCTCGCGTCAACCTCACAGATGGCCATTTCCCAAGAATCCGGTCTCATTGCCGTGAATGACTTCAAGCCATGAAAGGAACCGAAAGTCACGAGTTTTGTGATGATGTCCTTTGCCTTCGCAGAATTCACGTCTGTGAAAGATTGACAGTTGATGATGAGCCTTGTTCCAAGTGTGACGGCGTATCGCGTCACATGCCTAAAGCGCGCAATCGGGAAGTGCTTCATAAATGCAGCTAGAGCAGTGCTCCACAATCTTTTTCACTCACGGCATACTTAACAACGTTTTGCAGCACACCTCGACCACTAACGTAAACAATGCACGTCATGGTTATTTTGAGGTATTTGCGCTTGTTTTAATGAGAACAATCGCTGTACGTTACGCTCGGTCTTTGAAAGAGCAACTCGAAATTCTCCAACTTTGTTTAAGCATTGATCGTTCATCGTTTTTGATCAATAACAAAGATGAGAAACTTTGTTCACACAAGAATGTAGGCTAGTGCAAAACTGAAGTAGCATTTCAAGAGCCACTTTCGAAATTCCATTATATACCCCTTCAATACAAATCCAAAACTTATCAAGTGGAACATCGGTAAATTTTAATCTCAGGGGTCTGTAATTTCGCAGTTCAAGAATATTTTTTTCTAACAGGCAAGGCTAGTTATTGCATTGAAATTTGAGCATTATCCAAAAAAGGCTTTCGGATCCAGCCATATTGTTTCGTATTAATTGTGAAAAAGTAATGGTCATATTTCTGATGTAAGAAAGTTAAGTGTTCTTGGGCCAAATCCACACAAAGTCTTTGTCAATAGTTCTATTATGATTGTTTCTTGCTTGGAAACATCTCCAGTGATCCCGTGTTAACTCAGTTTTCCGCAGTACTATTTTCTGTTTAAAGTCTTCTACTTGTCCGAACATGCCAGTATATTTTAATTTTTGCTTGGCATTTTAATGTTGACCTCATTCAAGTGTTGAAATAAGTCGTTCATATATGCAGGTTTAGCGATCCAACGACCATGTTCAAGGTGTTCATACAGATGATGGTTGTTCTGACTTAATACGAACTGACTTATTTCATGACAGGGTTCGAAGAGTCTTGCAGAACTTTGCCCCGTGAACCCAACGCACAGACGTTTGAAACAGCAGTGATTGACGTTCAGTTCCCATAGCAACGCCTCCGCGTAGCAACGAAACAATTCGCGAATTCAAGGCACTTGTTTTAACAAAGTTGACAACGTGGATACAGCCGTTCATCGTTTCTGACAATTCCTTTGGTATGATCATCAGGGCTCCCTCAGGCCCGTAGCCACAGGGAGCATAGACCTCTCAAATTTTGTTGTGCCCAGAAAAATGTGTTTTAAAAATACAATGAAAACAAACATCTTTCCCCCCTAAAATGTATTTTCCCCCAAACTTTAAAACATGAGTTCAGGCCTGGCTTCTCTAATTAAACAGCAGTGCATAATTTGAATGGTTGGATTTTGGCGTTTCACTTACGCAGCCAAGCGTCTGCCTTCCTCCGCCATTATTGCTTTACGCCAGGTCTACTATGTGGCTGTGAAAACTGCAATTCTCACGTCACAAAAACACATTAATGCACAGTGGGAGTCTAAATAGGGTTTGAATAGCGAACTGTAATGCTCATATTCTCTGATAAAATTATTCCGCGGCACACCGTTTGCGGAGCACTGAGCTAGAGTGAACCTGGTTGAACGGGGAATTTCTATTGTTGCTTGCCCGTTGCACAAGTGGATTAGGCAATACTTCCGTGGCTAGTTCGAATCTCCTATAAGGGACCGCAAGCTAGCAAGCTACGCACTAACCCAGCTGCTTTTGAACATGGCTTTATCGGTTCCAAATCATTTATTGCTTTTCAACACTGCATTAAAATGTACTTAGTATAATTGTATGTTGGAGCACGTTGAATATAACAACTCAACGGCCTTAAAATTACTTTGCTTCAAGACGAGATACATTAGATTCATTAAAACAATCATTGGTTGATGTATAAAATTTGTGGCTGTTGACAGTTACAGGCTTGGTTTCTCTCCGCAGCAGAACTTTCAACTTTCGCTCTGTCGCACTTTTGCTTAAACCAAACAGGGTCGCGAGCATTACCTCCACCTCCCCCTGATGGAAATGACGTTTATGACGACACAGATGACGTTGTTCAAGCCCAAATTCCAGCAAGACCATCGAAATCAAAAGTCCCTCCTCCGTTAACAAAAGAGCCCTCAGCCGAAGAAATGTGAGCGATTCATTGTTTGTGTCTTTGTACTTCAAATGCTGTACGATGAACAATCAACCACCAAGTGCTATGCTTCTTCAACAAGCGAAAAAAATTGCAACATTTCAAGTTTTTATTTGTTCTGTTGCAATGAGACCGGTTAATGCCCTTTATAAATAAGCAACCTAACGGTTTGCCTAAAAAATAACAAAAAATGTGAATTTACAACTTCAAGCGTTTACGAAAACCGTGTCGCCTCATGAACTGAGCGAAATTTTTTATTTCAACATTTTCAACAAACGTTTATCGCTGGTGTTACCTGGAAATCTTGCATAGAAACAACCGATGATTTCGGTACGTGAAGCTAAAGGCATCGAACGTGAAGCAACACAACACCCTGCTTCTGGGTTTCTTTTTTCGCTGAGACATTTCGGTCATTCGCCCCATAATAGTGTTAAAGTACGCCGTAACAATATTCATTATACGCCGTAATAATATTCATTATACGCCGTAACAATATTCATTATACGCCGTAACAATATTCATTATACGCCGTAACAATATTCATTATACGCCGTAACAATATTCATTATACGCCGTAACAATATTCATTATACG
>Ga0210059_1005151_pt1 | contig 21017 bp, 27 predicted proteins | sample Ectturendosymbi2_FD_188042 | JGI IMG/M metagenome (GOLD analysis project Ga0210059, IMG submission 188042) | Ecteinascidia turbinata endosymbiont from Florida, USA - Sample 2 (SPAdes) (version 2) | ecosystem: Host-associated > Tunicates > Ascidians > Unclassified | place: Key West, Florida...
AAGTCTTCTGTATGTATTTCATACATCAAAGAATCCGTATCAGTCATGAACAATTTCGCTTTTGGTCCATACTTTTTCTTGATGTAGTTATAATGAAAATCATACATCAGAGTTTTTGAGATATCGAAGATTGACATCCCAAGATAAAGTGGCTTGTTGAAAACAGTTCCGTTTTTTTCATGTGCACTGCAACAAGATCTTCACTGAAGATTGTCGTTCGTTCATAATTCGGTTTCGAAACAAGCTTTTCAGCCGATTTATCATCCGTTCGGAGTCGAATATCCACCCTGTTTCAGATGTTCTCCATGGTTTTTCCAAACACCGAATTGTTCATGAGTATGAAGAAATCTTTCTCAAACTCGCTGGAAGCTTCTGTTCGAAGCTTCGTGCTGAACTCGATGTAAGGTTTCAACCATGCATCTTCAGCGAATGATATCCCACGGTAAATTTTCATGAGATTCATCCCCATCTCAAGATATTGCTTGAGATTCCGATGATGGAGAACATACCTGTCCTTCTTTCGTAAAGTTGGAATAAGTTTTTCAACTTTGTTCACAACAATCCTTTCTGGTGCGAGAGGATAATCGTTGTGAAGATCGTGAAGTCCTTTCGGATACTCCAGATCAACATCAAGGATACATCCACGACCTTCCTGGAAGGAAATTTCTCGCCAGTTTTCCAAATGACTTTCTGTCATCCACTTGAAATTGCTGACAGGTAGCGGGCGACTCATTGCCCAACCGTAAAGATTGTTAGCATCAAGATACTGGATAAATTTCGATTCTTCTTCCAGATTGAAATCCTTCATATACTTGTTGTTAGCCTTCGCATATCACTTCGGAATCATAGAGACTCCACCACGAATTCCTTTTTCAAACATTAACAACATATCAACATCATTCAGCAATTCCAGCTTTACATCAGTTTTCTTTAAACATGCATCCCAGGCCAATCCTGGAGCGGTGAAATACCAACAAGGATCAAGCCCATAATTTTTCAAGCAAACACTTCGAAAGTTTTCAAAGACATCTGTTTATAATAAAACATCTAATTTCATATACAGATAATGATACTCACGGAAAGCTTTGATTTTAAAATTATCCCACACCTTAAGGGCGTGCTCACAATCATCGTCTGTAATATTTGAATTATTTAATTTTAAATAAAAGGCCTCTTTTGGTGGGAGTTGCGTTTCATCAAATTTTTCAAAGGAGTTAAACCAATCATATGGAAAACACCTTTTCTTAACAACATATCAAAGTTTACATCAAAATGTTTTTTTACGTTTTCAAATTTTTCAGGTTTTAGATTATTTACAAGTTTATCCAGACTGCTCGCCATAAATTTGAAACTATCTAAAAAACGAAGTTCATACTTTAATTTTCCTTCTCCATCTTGAATACTTTTTGAGAAACTGATGTATTTCTCTTCCATATTAGGAATACAATCCATATTTCCTTCACCCATTGAGTTAAGATTTTTTGCGAACAAATGAGCATTGTAACCACTCAAATTATGAAAAAAACACTGGAACAAATTTAGGCTTTCTAAAAAGAGCATTGCATTTTTGATGAGCAGCGCCTCCGTATTTTCCGGTGAAATGACGATGATCGCGAACTCTTATCCCACCTTCTTCAAAATCTTTTCGGAAGATCCAGCAATTCGTTGATGTTTCAAAGTTGGCTTTATCTTCTTCTTTAAATATCATATCTTTTGCTTCCGATGTCCAAACTTTATCAATTTCGTTTTTTAGATGTTTAGAAAATATTCGCCAATATTTTCATCTGCGGATTTTTTAGTATGCAAAACTGGTTTTAGTTTTTTCCCGTCACAGAAAATATTAAAGCAGAATCCAGAGGGTTCATGCTTTTGATACTGTTCTGCTTGTGAAAGTCCGAATTCGGTTTGCAACTTTCGATTGGTTTCGTCAGGCATTCAAAATCTGCATAAACCACTATCGGAACATGCATCGAATGCTTAAAGTTTTTAAACTCGAGAATCGAACCCTTTTCAGGCAGTCTAAGTTTTACACAGTCATGTTTTTCACAACTTTCTTTGTGCTTGTCCAAAACTTCCTTCTTTGTGAACGAATTACGAAATTTCAGGCAGAAAAAACGTTTTTCTTTGTGATTTGACATTTGATGGCTCAAAAGCCTTGATAAATCATTGATAAGAACAAAATGTTTATCCTCGAGAAGTAAAAGATTTACATCATGTTCTCTTTCAGCCATCTCTGAAATACGTAAAGGAAATATCTTTTTACCTTCATATCCCAAAACATTCACAGAAATTTGAGGATTCTGTCGTTCAAATTTCTTTATATCTTTCAGTTTCGTTGGAAAACTTATTCCATCAAAATTTAATGTTTCAGCCTGTTTTTCCAATTGCCTTGTAATCCTTTCAGGATGATCTTTAATAGGATTCAACGCCCTTGCAATGCATAATTTAAAGCATTGAACATCCTTATTCCTTCGCTTCTCACTTTCAAATTTCATATTGATCAATGCTTTCTTACTTGCTAAAAATTTTAGAAAAGGAATGTAAGTGCCTCCCCTCAAGGGTTTATATTTCACCGTGTAAATATTAAGACTCACAATCGAGTGAAACGTCCAGCCCGGTCCATTCATTTGAAAAACTGAAATGTTTTCCAAAATTTGTTCAACTACTTCAGTCCAGAGTTCATCCAAGTTGGTGGATTCCAAGATAATCGCTGTTTTGGATTGGAAATTCCTAACTTCGACGATTGAACTCCCGTCTGTCGGTGAAACTTTTCCCATCCTTGCTTTCAGAACAAGTCTTACCTTTGTCTGGCTCTGGAATTTTTACAAAGCCTTTTGTTTTACAACCAACAAAAACGTCTTGGGGTCAAAGATTTGATTTGTCGCTTTGATAGTTTGTTCTTCTGCGAACCCTTTCAAAGCCGACCTTTTGCTTCCCTCAAACTGTAATTGTTTTGGAAACAAGCTCATAACTTTTTTCTTGAAAGCGTTGAAAGGGTTGTTGATTGGTCTTTTCACAGGCTCTGGAACATATTATAACAACCAATCGCCCCATCTTCCCAGTTTTTGTGTTACCCCTCCTTTTTTTGGTGGGGGAACATATTGTGTTGGTTTAAGTGGTTGTTGGCTCATTTCTGGAATGTTATCGTCAAGCAAACTTCTAGAGAACTCATCACCTCTTCCAGTAATTTCTCTTTCAAAAACCTCCCGAGGAAGACGATTTATCAGAAGCGTTTGCAAAGCTTCTTTTCGAAGTTTTGAATAACCTCGAATATTATTCCGTTTTGCAACATCTTTCAAATATTTTAAAGTAACCACTTGTTATATGGTAAAATTTCTTTTACTTATTTTTTTCATGTTTGCTTTCACAAAAGATATGTTAAAGAGATTTTCTCTTGTAATAAATGGCGATTGAAGAATTTTCACGAATTGATTTATTTAATTTCACCAAAATGAATGGTCTTGAAGCGAAAAGAGATATGAGCAAGTCTGAACTGTTTGACAACATTATTCAAAACAATTTGAAAGAAGACCTTCAAGCTTTTGTGAAACAAAACAATTTTGATATTTTAAGTGAATTTACGCATAAAGACTTGTCCACTTTTGCAAAAATGCTCAATCTCAAAGTGTGGAAAACTTGGCCAAAGTCAAGAATCTATAACATCATTCTTCAAAATGATAAAGAAGAATTATTAAAACGTTTTAAAAGCACAAGAGGAAGAAAGCGAAAACCAGTAAAAATAGCAGACCTCAGTGAGGGAAAAGAATATATTTTCAAGACGAGTAAAGGAGCGGCAGACTTTCTCGGACTTCTCACACCATGCTCAATGTTATATAATAATGGTAAAATCTGGAAGAATAAATTCACTGGAAAATCTTACAAAATTTCAAAATGAGACTTTTTTTCTTAACTCAAGCTTGAGTTAAGAAAAAAAAATCTTACTTAATATTCAACACGCATTTTTTGCCCATCGCTCTGGAAAATCAGACTCTTATCACTGATGACAATGGCGAAAGCTTCTGTGTTTGCGGCAGTTGCTGAATACTGAGCCTTGATCTTAATGTCAGTCACAGAATTTTTCAGTTTCTCGCTCTGTTTTGTCACATTAAAGACAAACATCGGGAACAATTCCTTGCAATCTGCCAGGGTTATATTTGGAGAAGAAATCAACTCTTCAACATTGTAAAATTTTGTTCAGAACGCCGCGGCATCTCCATAAACCCTTGAAAATTTTTGATGAGTAAAGTTCATGTCGTCATAGTCAATCTCGGGGTATCGGCGAGAGTTCAATATGACAAACATATTTGTGAGATTATAGTGATCGAAAATCGATGGGTTGTGTTGCTGGTTTCCACATTTATCTGTCTGAAACGCCACGATTGTCCAGCAATGCTTCTCCGGGGCTGATTTCACTGACAATCGCCAGGTGAAATTTCTCGTCTGTGGGACCGGGATTGTGTCGCATTGAATCATCCGGTAACCAACTAGGAGACTTGATTTTGATTCAATTGTTTTGTATAATGCAAGTTTTTCTTGATCATTTGGAAGCACATGAGGCATATACCAAGAAAGCTTTGACAAAACAACCTTTCCGGCATCAGTCGCAGCGGCTCTGAAAATCGCATCATTATCACCCTTTCTTAAGAGAGTGAGTTGATGTTTAAAACCGTAAACGACTTTCTCATAGTCATCATAAAACCCAAAGATGTGTTTCAGCGGGATTCTGAATGAAAATGTGCCTTTTTGGGTCGGGCTTTTGAATGACATAAATTTGTCGGAATGCAAAACCATCATTCCAATTATATCCGGCAATTGATGCGTCTGTGCTATTATCTTTGAACCACAACTGGTTGAGGCCTTTTGATTTTTGAAAATCATCTGGAAATTTCAACAGCCCAAGCATCGTTGTTGCCTGACCAGGGTGAAACAGACTTTCAATTTCTTGCCCTGAAAGTTGGTATTTTATGTTGTTGAAAAGATGCATCGTTGCATTGTTTGTTAGTGCGATGACGTCAGCATCAGCGTAAACAGCGTCGTCATCGTTTTTCACCAACTTACCATCGAAAACCAGATAACTGTCACTCGGATGTGTGAACAAGTCATGCGTTTCAGTGTTTATCCTCATTTCCCCAGGTCTGTTAAGGTCAGTGCCGGTGATTGGTTCGTAACTGTGATATTCGTATTCTTCGATCGATTGATCAATTTCAGGTTTTTCAGTAACGTTAAGAATGTCCATTTATTATAGGCGTTTTTTTGTTTTCACTTTAAAAATCATGTATTTCCCTTAGTCTATAACTCAATACCCTGTTGAAATATTTGAGTTCTTCAATTTCTCTTTTTAGTTCATCGATATTGCTTTTGAGGGCTTCAAGCTTTTCAAAAACATCCTTGATTTGTTCAGAATTGTTCATTTATAATATGTATTATTTATTCAACAGCCTGACAAGGTCTTGTATTTTGATCGCGCGCTGCCCCGACCCAGCTATCAAGTTATTCAAATTAGGGTGTTGTCACTTGTTGAGACCCTTGAGGTGCAAGCGCGGGTGTTGAAGACACAAGTTTTGATAAAATTTGTTGTAATTTGGGAGTCAACTTTGAACTCGCAAAATCAATAGCTTTTTGTCCATCCTTTTGCCCAGCACTTCGAGCAATGTTCAAGGCGGTGTCGACAACTTGCTTTTTACTGATGAATCCTGACAAAAAGTCTTTGAGCTTTGAAAAAATCCCAGAGCCGCCGACTTGGTATTTTCGTTTATATCCTCTTCTTATAACTATCATTTATTGAATGTAAGCATTAAGCAGTGATGGAGTCTCGAGACTTGGTCTCGGTCTCGAAACGCTTCTCGAGACCCGTTTTTTCAAGTCTCGGTCTCGAAGGTCTCAGGTCTCGTCTCGGTCTCAAAGGATTTCGGTTTCGGTCTCGAGCTCTTCGTCTCGAGACTTTGCATAGGTTATTTTTTATGAAGTTTTGCAAGAAGGAGTTCCTTTCAAAAACGGTTTTAAAAAATGATTGTTCTAAATTTAGCCGTTCAAAGAGGTCAGTGGCTAAGCTATGTTTGATGTTATGTTGTTTGTGAGATGGAGAAAATAATCTGCTCTCTACCCCGTTTAAAATTTATGCTGAATTCAATGAAAAATGTGCATGCACCAATGAAACCGCAGCGCGTAATCTCTGCAGCGAGAGGTTGGGAGTACTTTGCTAAGGACTATCTTTGAACTGTTTTTCCAAGAGTTTTGTTATGAAACCATAGGCTTATTCAAAAGGGGTGGGAGAGTGCCAAAAAGTTTCTTTTTTGAGAAGCCAAATGAAACCATGTCTTTTTTTCGAAGTGCTTTTCAAAGCACTCTGTTAAAACACGCTGATGAAGTTTTGTTTGTTCTGGGTAATGCAGACTTTTTTAAGTTCAAAAATGCCTCGGGACTCTCTTTAGGAAAAGTTTTTCTCATAAGAGTTTTATACAGAGAGCAAATATTGCGTCATGGCTGATCAGTCACATTGACATAGCCTACTGCTTTAGGCTTTGGGGCTTTTCTGTGTTTTCTAACTGACATGCAGTGTTGCGAAAACTCTATGTCAGCAAAAACGGAAATTTGGAACAGTTGTGAATATCAGTTTAACGTAAAAATATGGAAATTATGAAAAACTTGACAATAAGAAATAGCAAATATAGGAATTATACATGGAGCCAGGGGCGGCTCGTCTAGATGGGCTGCTAGGCTCCAGCCCTCCTTGAAAAATGTAAGGCAAAAGATTTCACCAAACGGCCAAACTCGTCTTAAGTTTGGATTTAGTTACGAAATTTCACAAGACAATCATTTTCGGTACTCCCGACACCATTTTGGCTCAACGTTTCCTAGGAATCCAACAAAATCAATGTTTCGCTCTTTTCCAATGACGCCGCTTATGCGATGACGTTTTCAGCACACTTGCCGATGAATTTGAAGATTTGGGGGCTGTCTTCAGCACAGCCCTAAAGGAAAGAAACCAAACAATTGGCTACAAGAAACATGAAGGTATATCCGCCTATCGCAAAGTGTTTTTGTTATTTTGACGATGAATTTTTAAAGAAAAAACTGAGGAAATATAATCTTGACTGTTTTTTACTACCTGATTTTCTTGGATATTGAATTTTGTAATTAAGTTTAACAATGCTTTTACTGGTACTTTGGCGATATTGGCGGCATTGGATTCAAATCTGGTCGCCAATCTCGGGCTGCGAAAATACAGCCCTTCGTTTATCTGCACCAGTGCAGCTGGCAACAGTAGGCTAAGCTGATGAGCTGTTTACGGTTGGCGTTTGAAGATGTACGGCAGTATTTGGTGGATATCATTCCTGGACAAGAAAAAGTGTGACTGATTTAAAACATTGAATTGTGAAAATTTTGAACCATGAGAAATCTGGCAAGCCTATAATGAGCATTCAAGTAAACCTTATATTTTTTGGTAAGGTGAAAATTTTTGGCAAAATTTTACTGGAAAAGCATAACAATCCAATTAAAAAAAAACAGAAATTTTGTGTAAAATCATAAACTGTTCGAAATTTTTGAAAAGTTTAAACTTCATTTGAAAGAACATGATTAAAGTACCAGCTCAAAGAAAGTGACTCTAGCCTAGGTCTGCGGCCATGACACGGTTTGAATAAAATGCTAAGCTTTGTCGTGTTAACAATAACATCTTAGCAGTCGAGCGGAATGTTCGAAGTTTTGCATACGAGTGGTTCTGGGTTCGACTCTCGCCTTTGCAGCTTTGGTGGCAGTGGTTATGCGTCATACTTTTGATAGGACCGGTTTAATTCTTTTGAATTCGGGTTTGGTTTCATTAAACTGAAGTGAATATTTTCTATGTATCAATAAGGACAACTGAAAATTACGAGTCTGATAAGATTAGGGCTGCTGAAGTGATTGGAAACACCACTAATAATAAAACAACCAGGGTGGAAATCCTATATGTTCAACCAGAGATGAAATTTCGCAGCCCTCCCAGCCATTTTCACCATGAGCCGCCACTGCATAGAGCCATAAAATCAGCGGGAAGGCGATACACCATTTCACTGCTAGTCAACTACACCGGTAATCCCGAACTTTGCTCATTCTACTGTAGCATGCTGCGTCCCAACAATGCCTGTCGAAAACATCTAATACTTTCTTTTTATCAGAGAAAGAAAAAATTTTCAATACGAAGGCAGTGGTTACCAACAAAAGATCTGTCGCAGTTGTAAAAAAACTGACAAACTACGAGCACCTTTCCCTAAGTAAGCCAAAAAAGCAAACCCAAGTTTCTAATGGGCTTCATTAGCCCTGTGCACCTTGTTTTTGCCATGGAAAACACATCGAATCCACGGTGCCAACTGATTCACAGGTAATGACAAAAAATAAAACTTTCCCGCTGAACTACAGCCTAGCATGTGCCAGCTATGCTATTTATTTACCCATACATACATGCAAATGTAAAGAAAGCAAAGAAAGAGGAAAAGTAATGACCAGAAGGGTGGCTAACAAGTAGAGAAAGCAAGATTCACTTTACTTTGCTGTTTTGGCCAGTGCTGCTGAGGCTGTATACACTCGCCTACAACGACTGTGCTTGTTTTAAAATAAAAAGTAATGATTCGTCTCTTCTCCACTTTCTCAAATAACACAGGCCTACTGACCTTCACCAGGCATCACCTCCTGTCCTTGCACAGAAGGGTTGGTATTGTTTTGTAACGAACAAAACAATTAAAATTTTTCTGAGTCAAAACAAATTTATTGAAGCATGGAAACGGCAAACACCTCGAATATTCAATTGGCTCACCAACATTTTTCGAGTGAAAATGCGTAGAACCTCTAAACCAGTGGTTTTCAACCTTTTTCATGCGGCGACCCATTTTGCAACCCAATTTAACCTAACGACCCCCTTCGGAAAATATCCAGTCAGACATATGAAATGCAGTTGTGTTTGCACAATAAAAAATCACAATGACTATAAAATAACGTACGATATCACTGTGTTGAACCAAGACTCATTTGTTAAATTCATGCATATGGCAGCATCAGTGAGAGAGACCCGTGCCGTACACAAAGCACTCCACAGCTCATTGAAAACCAAAATAAAAACTCCCTTAGCTCCCGCAATCAGATATCTAATTTACAAACACATCACATTCTTACGTCACAAAGCTTTTCGTGCGTTGCCAAACGCAACAATATTCTTTATTGTGGTGGTCATAATCACATTTGAAACAGTTTTGAATGAAAAAGTAGCCTATTATTTTTGCCTGGTGATCCTATTATTTTGGCAACGACAAAAAGTAGTTCCATAAGAAATATGCGTTAGAGAAGTAAATATGAATATTTTTTTTAGAAGCTCTTGTGACCCCTAGAAAAAGGCAAACGACCCAAGGTTGAAAACCACTGTTCTAAACGCTGCCAACATTTTCAGTGTCCATGCATTTCTTCATGGAATTTGTAAATAAGGCCACAGGTTTGAGGTTGTAAATTCCTAAGAGGAAAGTGAAAATAAACGTTTGTGGTATTTGGCCGCTTGCACATATTTCGGATGATTTGTAGTGTCTTGACATTTGGCAATGTACCAGATATTTTTTTGCTGCATTATTCAAGGAGTTGTTTTAATTATCATCAGGGAAATGTGAGGTCTCGAGTCTCGGTCTCGGTCTCGAACTTCCAGGTCTCGGTCTCGGTCTCGGCTTTTATGACAAAGTCTCGGTTTCGTCTCGAAATTTGAGCCAGGTCTCGGTCTCGGAGGTTACGGTCTCGACTACATCACTGGCATTAAGTTTTTATAAGCATCACGAGACAAAATTTTTTGTCTCAAAAGTTTATCACAAATGCTCACAATTTCGTTTCGAAGACCAGTGTTTCCTGCTTGTTTCGACGCCATTAGCAATTCCAACCGTTCACACAAAGCGTTTGGATCGCTTGAGAGAAAGCCTTGTCCTTGTGTTTTTTCTGTTGACGTTTCACTTTTTGCTTTGACTTTTGCACATGTTTCTCCCAAATTGGCCTTATGAAATTTTCACACTTATGCCCCCTATTTGCTACTGGTCTTTGTGGATTTTCTGGTTGTCTCATAGCACCTGTCCTTTTAATAATTTCTTTATAATTTTTCACATCGTTACCATCTTAAGCGCCCGTTTTTGGCTTTTCCATAACAATGAGCTCCCAAAGACCTGGGGTTCCCTCCTATCTTTGTCCATCAACAAACAAATTGCTATCCTTATCAATAATAACTCTTTTCCCACCCATGAATTATTTTCCTTCTTCTCTTCTTATTCAAAACGTTGTGTCAGCACCTCCCTTTCTTTGTGAATACTTTTCAAGATATTCCCCGGCTAATGAAGTTTCGTCGATTTCTATTTGTGGTGTGTCAAGTTCTGCCAATGCTTCAGGTTGAGGCATGTCCCTAGGCAATGCTGGAGGCATATTTTCAATCGCTTCTTGGAGTGGGTCAAACTTTGAAATAATTTCTTCAGATGATTTTTGTTGTTGTTCAGTTATTGGTTTGAAGATTTTTCCAAAATCTTCGTAGAGTGATTGTTCACCCAATCGTTCTAAGCGAAAATCATTCTGAATTTTGTCTTGGTTTCGATATATTCAGCGACAAGTTTGTCATGTTTTGATGGGTCTTTTATTTTTAGAAATGACATTTATTATATCTTTAAATTTTGGATAGAGTCCAAATTCGTTTTCGACAGGGTCCAAATTAACCTTGATAGACGAATACTTTTCTATACAGCTTTGTATCAAGGTTCATAATTTTTTGCAATTCTTTTCATTGCACCGGTGTGAGTTTATCGTTCAGAAACGTAGAGACGGTTCAGCTTTTGATTCCAAGACTTTGATTTTCATTTGGGATTTTATATTAAATTTTAATAAGATCTTTGTTGTTCACATAAGAATTGAAACTTTCTGGATAGCCCTTCCATTTCACCAATGACCTTGTTTTGCCTTTCTTCACAATCTTCTCAATTCTGAAAACTTATTGTGATGTCTTCTGAAGCTCTTGTTCATAGAACGTCCCTTGAATTTCTTCACCATTGTAGTCAGTTATTTTATAAGTAACTGGGTTGGTTCTTTGAATTTTTGTGACGGTGAACACTTCTTCTGTCCGGTTTGGGGTGAACCCTTTCTCAAAGAGTCCTTTCTTCTTGAGAATTTGGACTTTGTCACCAGTTTTGAATTTTGCATGTATCGGCCGTCTTTCAAACTCTTGATACAAATTTCTGTAAACTCTCACATCATTCTCTTTCTTGCTTGTCTCAACAGGAGTCATTTTTATGCTAGAGTGCCTCGTGTTGTTGTATCTCTCAACAAAGTCGTCAAGAACGTCAATATATTTGTTGGTATTGTTCGCTGTGAAATACTTGAACATTTTTTCTTCCATCGTGCGGTTCCAACGTTCGACCACCGACGATTTCTCCTCATTTTCAGTGGAGTAAAGCTCTACACCCAACTCCTTCACATGTTTGTTGTAAAACTCTCGGCCTTTGTCTGCCCAAAGCTTTTCTGGTTTTCGCTTTGATTTTTTGAAAATCTTGAACGCGTCTGCGATAGATTTTCCAGTTTTGTCTTTAAGCGGAAGCATCCAACCATATTTTGAAAACACGTCAATCACTGTGAGAAGATACCTGACCCCACGGTTGAACTTTGAAAATGCTTGCATTTCAACGAGGTCTGCAGCTCAAATTTTAGCAATTCCATTCACATACACTTTTCGTTTTGGAAAATTTTTGATGATGGGTTTGTGAAGTTCATCAGCAAGCTAGTCAGTCCAAGTTATACCTGAAATTGTGTCGTTTTTTTAACCCCCATCCGAAGCGCTTTTTCGTCCCGATAATCGTAGAAACAACACCTCTCTCCATCTTTTCTCGAAGTGTAGGGTTATAAACAACATTAAGCTCTGTCAACATATTTTTATCACAAACTTCGTTGCGAGTTTTTGTGTCTTTGTTTTTAACATAACAAATGTCATGGTGATAAGCTGCCTTGTCGACTCTGCTGATTGGTTTTGACCATGCATTTGGAGTCATATCCTCATTTAGTCGTTTGTTCAATTTCATGAAGTTGTGACCCGGCATGTGCATTTCAAATGGTAAAGAATTAATTGTGTCATTGATAAAACCTTTTCCACTTGCGCTTATAAATTTTGGCTTTTTAGTTCCGCAAACAACACAGATGCCTTGAAGCATTTGATGGTTGTTTTTTGTTGTTTTCTGTTTCACTTTTCTCGTTTCCGTAAATTTACGACATTTGACACAATATATGTGATTTATTTATTAAATGCTTTCATAAAATAAATGGAAATTAAAAACCTTTCATGGAATGAACACATAGCAAATAAAAACAATCACCTTCTTTTACCGAAGAGTTTGCGAGGTTTTATTGTGGGCAAATCAGGCTGTGGTAAGACTACTTTGTTGCTGAATCTTCTTCTTCAGCCAGGTTGGTTGGACTATTCAAAATTGTCAGTTTTTGGTAAGAGTTTGTTTCAACCAGAGTATAAAATTTTGAGAAAAGGTTTTGAAGAACAACTTCCAAAGGAGATGATCATGAATATCTTTGAAAACCGTGATGAAATACTGCGAGAACAAATTTCACCAAACGAGCTGATTCATGAGTTGGCAAAAAATCGAAAGACTCTTTCCAAGGAGCCAATTGAGTGTAATTTTTATGAATCGGCAGACGATGTTCCAGACCCAAAAGAAATCTCCCCTGAGCATAAAAATCTGATGATATTTGATGACCTCTTGCTTCAGAAACAAAACAAGTGTGAAGCCTACTACGTTCGTGGAAGGCATTCAAATTGTGATTGTTTGTATCTGAGTCAAAATTATTTCAAATTGCCTTGTCAAACAATTCGAGAAAATGCAAATTTCTTTTGTCTGTTTCCTCAAGACCAGAAAAATATTGATCACATTTTTAACGACCACATGTCTCAAGAAATGACAAAAGAACAGTTCAAAAAGCTGTGTAAGACTGTGTGGTCGAAGCCTCATAACTTTGTGGTGATTGATTTGACCTCACCAAAGAACTACGGGAAATACAGATCGGGGTTTGACGACTTTTATATTATTTAATAAATGAACACTGAAATTCTCTAAAAAATTGAGAGAAACACTTCTCCGAAAACTTCAACTCAGATTGTGGTTTCAGAGAATTTGACAAGAATAAAGACAACTTTTAACCCACCAATCAAGTTGGACCGCACACGAACGTATGTGATGGCTTTGGTGAATTTAGAGACGTATTATAGTTTTCCAAATTTATCTGATGAAAACAACGTTTTCAGATATTCTCCTAGTTTCATTGAGGTGGGGAGAGGTGACGAGGGCGACTCAACATGACAAAAGAATGGGTTGAAGTTCAAATTTCAGAAGGCAATTACGATCTCGTTGATATTGCGGAAACAATAAAAATTGCGATGAATCAAAATGGGCATAACGATGAATCCATTAAAATAACAGCAAACACCAACACTTTGAAAAGTGTCTTGGAAATTCAAGATGACTTTCAGGTTGATTTCAGAGCTCGAAATTCAATTTCAAGCGTTCTTTGATTTTGAAATCAGGTTTACGAAGAGGGCATTCACGAATCGCAAAATGTTGTCAACATCTTATCAATAAATTCAATTCTCGTGAATGTTGATGTGATTGGAGGATCTTATGTGAATGGGAGAACGCAAAACACAATTTACAGTTTCTTTCCAAACGTTTCGCCCAGATATAAAATCGTTGAGAACCTGAGAAACCTTGTACATCTTCCAGTTATTTTAGATAAAATCAATAAAATGGGAACAGTTGTCACAGACCAAAACGGAAAGCAGTTGAATCTTCGTGGAGAAAACCTGACAATCAGATACCACTTGAGAGAAATATAATTACATATAATAAACATGTCTTAAACAAACGTATCAGTAAACATTTCTGAAATTCAACAGCAAAAATTGAAACACGCCGTTGACACAAAGAGTCCCGTGAGCATTCGTCTCGGCTACGAAGATTTGTGTGGAAATGATGTTCTTACTTTGACCAATTCACAAGTGAACAGAATGACAAAAGCTTATCAGAATGGACAAGGCATCACAATAAAAATGAGTAAACGTCAGGTTGTTCACAATATGAAAACAGAGGGCGGGTTCCTTTCGTTTTTAGCTGGTTTAACCGCAAAGGCCCTGCCATTTTTGGCAAAGACTGTTCTCCCAACATTGGCGACTGGGGCACTGTCAGGTGTCGGGTCGGCTTTGGCGCAAAAAGCGACAAACAAGGCCATGGGAAACAAGCTGTATTTGAAAAAAGGCTCAAACATCTCAAGAGTCGAAACAGACGGTCAAGGACTGTATTTGAAACCATATAAAGGTTCGGGGCTTGGCATGGTTGGAGATGGTTTGTATTTGAAACAGGAGTGTCAAGTTGTTAGTGGCCATGGCCTTCTTCTTGGTCCAAATTCTCTGTTGAAACATATTCCAGTTCTCGGTTGGCTTTTGTGAGATTTGGATTTTAATTTTTTATTCCATTGAATAAAAATGAACCCCAATTTACACAGGCTACATCAAATTCATAAAATTGAAAGGGGATTGCATGAAGAAAAACTCAAACACTCTGCGATGATAAAAAAATATCATTGCTTGCTGAACTTTTGCACTGGCTGCCTTTTGATTTTTCAGTTTTGTATGCTTCTTTTGAACGTTGGGTTTTTGTCAAATTTGAAAGAAATCATCAGAACTATTTCTGGGAAGGTTTTACGTGGAATGAACGTGTTTTTTGTAAGTGCTTCAATTTATCTGAAAGGAATTGAAAAATTTCTTTTCAAGAAAATACAGAGACATGAGAAACAAAAAATTTGATTGAGATGCAGCTCAACTCAATTCGTAACATGGTTTCAAAGGCGTTGACTGACAGCGAAATTTTTGAAGTTGAGTTTGAGAATATTCTTTCTCAGACGAGAAAAACATACATAAAGTTTGAAGAAGTGGATTTGGAAATTGATAAGCTAATAATGCCTAAGATGTTGCTGGAAAGGAAATCGGAAAGTTTTGTTTAGAATAAATGATTCAAGTTGAAAATATTGTTCTTACAAATAAACCTCTGAGCAACTTTGAAATCGAAGATGTGGTGAAAAAAATTGGTTTGAAAAACTTTTGTGGTATTTTCTTGAGAAACACTTTGCCAAAGAAACCAAAACGAAATGAGTGCGCAATTATGAACCTAGACGACACTTCTGGAGATGGGACACATTGGGTTGCGTGGTTCAAACGTGGTAATAAAAAGTGGTCTTTTGACTCATTCGGATTGCCCCCACCAACTGAATTAAACAATTACCTTGACGGTGATGTGTTCTATCCAACTGAACAAATTCAACCAAGGCAAGAAGTGATTTGTGGCCATCTTTGTCTTTTTGTTTTAAAAGAGATGCAAAAAGGAAAAGGGCTGCAGGAAATAATTAATAATTTTTGGTGATATAATAAACATGCCAGTAGATAAATTCGGATGAAGTCCAAAAACGTGACAAAATGTTACAAATGTGAGTGGAGTTTCACATGAATATGTGAACAGCAACTTTTTGCGAAAAGGTCAAGCCATTGACATGTCTGGTCAAAGCATTGTGAATCTTGGCAAGGCACAAGGACCGAAGGATGCAGTGAGACAGAAATATGTGAACGAAGGATTTTTTAAAAAAGGTGATCCAATCGATATGAATCAAAAGGCAATAAAAAACGTATTATCTCCTGTCGATGGAGGTGATGCGGCGACGAAAGGCTACGTCGACTCGAAAAGTGTTGGGGAAAGTGATCTGAACATGAAGGGAATTTGATAAAAAACGTGAGATGGCCAGAAGAAGATCATGACTTGGTGAATCGAGCATATGTTTATTTTGTAGCTGGCAAAAGGTTACCAATTGAAGGGAGCACTATGCAGGGGCAAATTGATATGGACCAACATTCAACAAAAAATATAAACTCAAATCCCCAAATAATGATGATGTGGTTCCAAAACAGTGGATTGAAGAAAAATTTTTGAATCGTTATAGCCCTGCGTCGACTATGTCAATAGATTTAAACATGGATGAAAACCATGTCTCATACCTGAGAGTGCCAGAACAAAATCACCACGCAGCGACAAAAGGATACGCAAATACGAAGCTGTCACTTTTGGGTGGAAATATGCAGGGAGGGATTGGGATGGCTGGAAACAGGATTTCACATTTGGGTGAGCCTGTTCAGAGCAATGACACAGTCAGATTGAGTTATGCAAACGAATTCTATCTGAAACGTGATGGAACAAATTGGATGAGAGGACCTCTTCATGCTGGTGGTTTTCAAGTGACTCGCATTGGGAACCCCCGTGAAGAACAAGACGCGGTAAATTTATGAACACTTCAAGCTTCAGCAACAAGCATTTTAGAACAAGCAACCGTGGCAGCCAACACAGCAGTTGGCAACGCAGTAACAAACCACCCAAACATTTTGAATCGAGACATAAGAACAGAAAGTTTGAACTTGGACCCACAAGGAACAGCAACAAAAAATTTCAGCATGGGTGAACAATATCATATTGCAGGGTTGCCAGATCCAACACTTGACCACGAGGCTGTCGATCTCAGAACGTTGAATCGAAAAATTTTGAAAGGAATTAGGGCTAATAACCAGTTAGAATCATTGAAATATCTAAGGATTGATGGACAAAATCAAATAGTTTCAGATCTTCAAATGAATGATCATAAAATTGTCAGATTGGCTAATGCGACAGCGCCTGCTGATGGTGTTAATAAAAGAACGCTGGATACTGCAGTTAATTCACTGAGATCCGAAAACGAGCAGCTGATACTTGCAACGAATGAGAATATTTCTCAGAGAGGAATGTTTCTTGATGGAACTTCTATGTCAGAAAATCATCAAAATTATAATGGCAAAAGAATCACGAAACTTGGGAGGCTAGTTGAAGACACTGACGCAGTGACAAAAGGTTTCGTAGATTATCAACTTAGGGAGAGAACCTTTCACGTAAATCCAGAAGGTGCTCAGGAACATCTTAAAATGAATAACCACAAAATATCTGGACTTGCGAATCCAACTCAAAACAACGACGCCGTCCAGAAATTGTATGTGGACGAAAGAGTTGATAATTTACATCAACAGTTGGAAAACTTGCAAGCGCGAGTCGTGAGACTCGAGCGACTGGGTCTCCGAGAAGCTGCTGAGACAACTGAGCCAGCTGAGTGAGAAAAATTTTCAGATTAAATAAACATGTTTTGTGCTTTACCTGATAACATTGGGAATAAAAAGAATTGCACCCTTTGGAAGCAAAAAAATTTTGACTTATGGCTTTCAAAATTACTCTTAGCTTGGAAAAGAAAAAACATTGAACGAAATCGAAAATGCATTTAGTGTTTGGCAAAATGTTTGCAATTTGAAATTTGAAAGAGTTTTTGATGGTAGTCAAGTTATGAATATTGCATTTTTGACAGAAGATGAAAAGCAAAATGCAAAAATTAACTGTCCTTGCAAACTAAATAAAAAATCTGGCATTTTGGCACATGGGTTCTACCCCGGTGATTCAACAATGTCTGGTGACCTTCATTTTGATAATGTGATATGGACAGACCAGAAAACAGTTTCGGGGGGTGGGAAATTCAATTTATTTTCAGTCGCTGTTCATGAAATTGGTCATTGCATCGGACTGTTTCACAATACTGAAGACAAAGACAGTATCGTGCAACCAATTTATAAACCTGGATTTAGTGTCGAAAACAGTCACGAGATACTTTCTGTATCTGACATTAACAGTGCAAGAAATGTATGGCATGGCAAATCATGTAATTGTTATGGCAATTTTTAACTCTAACAAAGCAAAAGTTATGATTAAAAAAAAGGACTCAAAGACAAAAAGGGTGAAAATTATTTACACTCTGAAACCAAAGCACTTTAGTAAAGGTTCAGAAATTTCTGAACAATCATTTAAAATACTCTTAAAAAAGTGGCTGGCAAAAATTATGCTGAATTTGTGGCTGAGAATCTTTGGGTGGGTGATAATGTCTGAAAGCAGATTATGTTTATAGTCTTCAAAGCTATAAACATATTTTGACGAAAGTGCTTTGTCACAAATAAACATCACACCTTAAAAGTTTGCTTTTTTTCACAAACTATCAAGACATGAACTGCGCATCTTTGGACAAATCTCAGGCGGCCCAACCTTTAACCTTTTCTTGTGTAAGGACAGATGCCTCGTGCCTCGGCTGACAACGGTTTGGAGAATTGTGTGGTATGGGGTAGTCTGATTTGGAATAGTCGAATTCGACTACCTGGCTTGGAGAATTGTGTGGTTTGGGGTAGTCTGATTTAGAACATTCGAATTCGACCACCTGGTATGGGGTAGTCTGATTTGGAACATTAGAATTCGACTACCTGGTTTGGAGAATTGTGTGGGGTTTGCATGTGAATTCTAGACCTAAATTGGGATTGGGTAAAAAAAATTTTTTCAAGTAAGTGGGAGTTCTTTTGCTCACAGGTAAAAGAAATCTTTGCGAATTGCTTGCAAATTAATTACATTAATTAATAATGCAAAAGTAATGAATTCTTCCATAATCTGAGGCGAGGCTTGAAGAAAAATTTCGAAAACATTGATTATGTAACAGCATATGAATCAAAATTTAAGGCAAACCATTACAAACAAAAAGAAAAGCGATTATGCTACAGCCATACCTTGAAATAGAAGCAAAGGTTACACAGTCTTAAATCTATTGCCCAGCAATTTCTAAAACATTGAACTAGAGAAGCTCTGTGTAATCTTTTTGAGTTCAGATTTGAAAAAACAGGTTAATTACAACTAATGAATACTCAGTCTCTGTTACTAAACAACGAATAGCTCTGAATGTATAATACAGATAAAATATATTAGTTATACACTTTTTCATATTAAGACACAAGCAGCATGAACCATTATTAGCCTGAACACAAAATTTCAAACAATTAAGTTAGAAACATGCAAGCCTAATCACCCTGTCCCTGACAACTTCTACAAACTGATACCAATTGCACGAAACTCTGAGGTGATATAAAAAACCGTTGTGAGCTCAGGCAGCCTTCAACCGTCACGCCTTTCGACAATGACAAACAAGTAAACAAATAGAAATAGTCCAAGCAGTACTAGAAAATACAGTTCCCCTCTACTCGGTGCTTTGTTTTTGTTAGAATTTCTTTGTTCGTGACAATTCCCATGCAGAACACAAACTAGTTCTGGCCAGGGGCGTAACAACGTTATGTGGCGCCAGGGGAAAAACAAAATTCGACGCCCCCCTGGTCGAACCGGCGACCCCATGGTCGAAGTTTGGCGTCCCTACGGTCAAATCTGAGTTCTTTTGAAGGCAAATTTATTGTATTGAAGAAAGTACTTGTGACAATGTTGGGACTTTTCGGTGCCTCCAGCAGGAATTCAGCACCCCCAGTGAATTGGCACCCGGGGGATTTGTGCCCCCTTTTCCCCCATCGTTACGCGCCTGGTTCTGGAAAAATGTTCTTGGAACAAACATGCAAACATCATTTTGACACTTGACATGATCAAGAAACAAGCTGACAATAGTGCACCTGTACACACATTAAGTTTCATTACGTACATTGCAAATAACGATCACCCTGCGCACTGGGTCTTCGCACAGGACAAAAAACAGGGTAGTCCAAACTACATAAAACAAAACAAAACCATCTGTCCAAAAAATATTACCAGACTTTGAAACGAAAGTGGTGTTAGCATAAGAACGGCAAAGACTGTCCCATCAGCTGGTGCCCACGAACTCATGAAGGTGCTCAGGAAGAGGAAAAGTCAAAGTCAGTAGCACAGGAACATAACCAAAATGACTTGCACCAGTAACAGCTGCACATTTTACAATGCATTTTCCTTCGCCTCTGCACGTTTGCGCTCTTCTCTCTCTACGCCCAACAGCAAGGGTGTACGCAAGGGGGGGTTGGGGTTGAAACTCCCCCTTGAGCTTGATATTTCACAAAAAACTTTATTATAAGGCGAGTGAATAGGGCTTGATGTTTTACAAAAATAAGGGGAGTGTGTGTAGAAGCATATCACTTTTTGTCAACAAACTTCGCTTGAAAACATGAATATGCCGTCAAATTGTGACGTCACAAACAGCGCACACCAAATATAAATGACCACCATCTGCCACTGAAGGAACCCCCCCAATGAAAATTTTCTGTGTACGCCACTGCCCAACAAATCTTTCATAGGCGTACTTCAATGAGTTTTTATAACGTTTCTCACTTCTATGTCTGTGGCATTGGAAGTTGAGAGTTTTGACAAACAGCACCTGCAAACACAATAGATTATTGCATTTACAACCAACCTTTGCTAGAACAGAACCGTACTATTCACTCAAAGTTGCATGCTGCATTTGTGCATCCACTTGAAATTGTTATTTTGAAATTGTGTTTCTATCAGTGTGTCATTCATGATGTTTACTTCAAATCAAGCGCATTTGTAAAGTCAGTTGAACTTTTGTAGTCAATACGTGCCAATACGGCCCATTTGAGATTTACTTAAAAGCAGTGTTCCCTCTAAGCTGAAAAATGACACTTTTGGTTCCATCTGACACAAATTTTTTAAATTGGCACTTGCAAAATTTAGACGCAACTTCCTTTACAGGAAAAAAGTTCACGAAACAACATTTTGTCCTTTTTTCAAGGATGTGTTGGGCGAATTTAAGATTTAAGCCGTTGTTGGAGCGCAGGCAAAATTTACAGCAATGAGCAGTGAAAAACAGTGCGCCGATCTCCACACACTGCTGACCGCTATCAAATTCTTTTTAAAATCACACAGCGCTGCACAAACCTTCTTCACGCATGGTGGGCAACAATGGCCGACTTACACCTCGTAGCGAATAAATTACCAATAGACTGCACTTTCTATATCGAGAACACCTTTATGGGTCTGGATTCCGAAAACAAATTGGTTTTCCATGGCGTTCAGACACATTTTGCATGTTTTCGACTTGCAAGTTTTATACAAAAAGACACTGGG
>Ga0210059_1005152_pt1 | contig 21014 bp, 16 predicted proteins | sample Ectturendosymbi2_FD_188042 | JGI IMG/M metagenome (GOLD analysis project Ga0210059, IMG submission 188042) | Ecteinascidia turbinata endosymbiont from Florida, USA - Sample 2 (SPAdes) (version 2) | ecosystem: Host-associated > Tunicates > Ascidians > Unclassified | place: Key West, Florida...
CAAATTATTTTGTCACAACGGGATGTAAAATAGAAGACGAAGTTAATTTTTGCTGTTTTCGTTTTGTATTACAGTATATTTATCCTATTCTCACGGGAAAGCGACGGTGGCAATGTGCTTTGGATGCATCCGGAATTTATATCATAAGAAAATGTTTTTGTCGCAAAAATTGGTTACAGTGACTAACATAAATATGTCAGGAATTGTGCCTCATCAGATATGGTAACCCTAATATATATGCAATAAAGGTTTAACAATACCCAGTTCCAATTTCAGCTCAGTCATGTTTATCGCTGTAAAGCCAGAGAATGCATTATTCTGTAAAGTTAACAGCAGAGGTGAGCATCAACAATGGGTCTTAAATGCAAAATACAAGCCTTTCATACAAACAACTACTCCATAAGTTCACATGATTAACTACATGAGTGCTTAAAGCAAGTCACATAAAACACATAATTTTGAAAATGACAATTTACAAAAGAAAAGACAAGGAGTTAATGTCAAAATGCATTGTTCAGTGATGAACTTGGGATTGCTTGCCTATTGCTGGCACTCAGATATGCTTAACACCTTTCGTTCCGGTAGGCTAAAATCCAGCAGTTTGCAGATGTTTTTGCGTGGGAATATCTCTGCTGACAATTGCATTAGAGAGCTGTTGAAACGCTCAAGGCAAGTCTTTGAGTCTGCAATAAAAAAAAATTTTTTGGTGTTGGGTTTTGCTTTTTTTTGTGAGTGATGTCAGAAGTAAGGTAGGTTTTCGGCCATTTTTGGCTGCTGATACCTGACCTGGGCCCAACCACTAGATGGAAGTATTTCGCTGAAGTTTTCATTGGAATCTAGACTAGAATCTGTGTCTTTTGAGACCTTGATCGACTTTCTAGCATTTTTGGTTCAAACATTATGATCTATAACATGTTTTTTAAAGGTGTTTTAGGGACCCGATTCAGGTCCATAGAATTAAAAATTAGGTTCCTAGAATCAGCAAATATTATCATCAGGTCCCTAGAATCAGAGAAATCAGGTCCCTACCAGATACGTAACATCTTCCCTAAAAAACGTGATCTATAATAAACAAACAACATAATAATAATTACTTTGTTTATTTATTATAGATCATAACTTTTGAACCAGAAATACTAGAAACTTGATCAAGGTCTCAATAGACGCGTAGCCTAGTTTCCAATGAAAACTTTAGCGAAATACTTCTGTTCAGCAGTTGGGATCAGGTGAGGTACCAGCAGCCAAAAATGGCCAAAAACCTACCTTACTTACATCACTGACAAAACCCCAAACCAAAAAATTTTTTTTGTTGTAGACGCGAAGACTTGCCAAGTCTTTTAAGGTTTGAACAGCTCTCTAGTGCAATCAGCTAAGGAACTATATGGTTGATAAGTCAACTACAATATCCCTGGTTTTTCCCCAGGGTATGATACATTCGTAGACCAGCAGACAATGCGTAACAGGTGCACGAATTTCTGAAGTTCATATCATACGTGGATGCAGACTGATTTATATCATAAAGGCACTATGCTATTGGTTTGACTTGAGTATGAAAGTGGAAGAAATAGATGCCATTCCATCTCTGATTTATGTCCTTTAAAAAATTAGTTAATAATGTAACATATCCTTGCGAGTTTTCACATGGTAAGCACGACTGACAGCAAACACATCGCAGCTTGTGCTGTTTGACTGTTTTTGTGACCCAATGTCTGCATGGGTATCAATTTTGTATGGTTCTTCAGATGCAACAATACTACAGTAGAATTTGCCTAATTCGTCACCTCAAGGGGAATGGAAAAAGTGACGAATTCGTCACCTCAAGGGGATTGGAAAAAGTGACGAATTATGCAAACAGGTGACACTCTATCATAGAAGCTCGTATAATTTTTCATAGTAACTCGTATACATATATAGTACTCTTATTTGCAGTTAAATACAAGTTTATGATGTTATGGATGAATGCAACAATTAATTCCTGTGCTATATCTGGACTCCTCCACTTAAATCAAGCACCTTTTAAATCTTTAATAAACTTTTCTGCGTTCTCTCAATGGGGAGTCAGATCACGCTTCGCACCTTGTGTATAAATTCGATAAACAAATTGCAAGGTGCAACAATTCTCAGATAAAGATCTATAATTTGTTTGAATTCCCATACATACTAGTTGCTTAGACATCTGAAGTGAAACTGCAAATGACGAATTAGCCAAACAAAACGCTTCTCAGGGATAGAAAGAGGTGACGAATTGAGCGAATTGACCCAATTAGACAATAGTGAATTAGACGAACAGAAATGTATACAAAAGATAGGAATTCTGCCGGGACCAACGAAAAAGTGACGAATTAAGCAAATTGACGAATGAAACGATGACGAATTAGACAAGTTGTACTGTAATACCAGCCAAAAAAATTATATTGGTCACGCTCTAATCAACATCACTTTAAATGTTATTTACCCTCAACACAAAACGGACAAGAAGTACAATTCCATTGTAATTCAGGTTCCACTCAAGCAGGTGCTAATGTGGAACAGGTTAGTTGTGCTCACAGAGTTAATGAAAGATTGGAAAAAATTTTTAAACCTGTGTGGATTGTCAGTAAACAGGTTTCTAACAAATCAAGTGATGTCAGTCATAAAACCATGTGCTGATGAGAAAGGACTATATTTCTTGCATCTAAGGAATATTCCTCTATGAACAACATGCATTAAGACCTATACAATAAAATTCTTTAGACTCCACTCATTATGTACTAAATTGTTAGTTGCAGTAAATGTCTAAAAAATGAAAAAAAAACACATGTTGTTTTACTACCACCTTAGTGATAATAGTTAACTTCATGCAAGCCAAGTGAAGTAGACTATTCAAGGAATCTGCCTGCCATGCTGTGCTTCCATAAGGATTTCGCAACCCATTAAACAAGAAGCCGTTGTTTTTTCCGATATTTGTGTCATTTCATAACACTGGCACTGAAAATGTAATCTACAAAAGCATCACATGCATTCAATACGTGGTGCTGACAAGCTTTCATTTCTTAACACCTTCAGTGCAATGTGAATTCTGTGCAATTATTAAGCCAGTGCTGGACGTTTTTTGGGTTGTTGTTACCCAACAGCTAGACTCAAAATTGAGTAACTCATTTAGTACTTGTCTGATTGACCACAAACTTTCAGGTAAAATGCATTTTCACAGGAAGAACATTTGTCTAAAATTTGGTTGCAAAAGATCCAGCATGAGAACAGTTACTGTGTTCTACTCATGAGGTTACTGAATCCAAATCAGCACATTGCTAGCAGGGTTGCAGAGCCAGAGTTGTAGGTTTTTGGGTGCAGTGGGAATCTGTTGAAATGATACATTTCATATGATACCTTTGTTGAAACAAAGATTTCTTACTGTGCACCACGACTTCCATAGATTTTAACACCCAAATTTCATTCCTTTTATGTTAAGGAGTCGGAAATTTTAGAAAGGTTGGAGTCGGAAATTTTGTAAAGTCAGAGTAGGGAGTTGGAAATTTTGGAAAGGTCAGAGTCAGATATTTTACCGCCAACTCCACAACCCTGGTTGCTAGGGACTTGCAGCGACAACAGTCTGATGTGCTGTGAACCCAGTCCGGTTGCTTGATTAAAAATTAATAACTCGCAAAGTTCTTGATGAATTAAGCTCAACTTTTCAGGAAATATACGCAACAATAAGAACAATCTTGTAAATTTTAGTTGCAAAAAATTAGTTTTGAAAAAGTTGATGTGCTACAGAAGAACTGCTCAACTCTGCTAAATTGTAGCCTAAGCGCGCCTATAGTTAAGATTTGGAAATACCTAACTCCAAAGGTTTTTGTTAGAATTACACAGATGTGCATAGGTATGAAGCACATTGTTGAAATTTTCTTTGCAAAAACACAAGTACTCCTAGTGCAGTTATCCTAGTGCAGCCGCTGTTTTTTTTTCACTGAAACATTTCGGTTATTTTTTGCTGAGACATTTTGGTCACTGAAACATTTCAGTAATTTGTCTCATAGCTGCATCAAAAGTCATCATAAAAGTGTTTTTAGCCTATATTTTAAAATCTTCTAACCGAAATGGCTTAATATTTTTTGGCCATTTCAAAAACATTTTGGTCTATGACCGAAAAAAAACAGGTGCAGGGGTGCGCAATTAGCAACCTGCAGGCCACATGTGGCCCATCACAACATTTTCAGTGGCCCATGGAAGCACAAATCTGAAATTTCTTCCACCCTATCATAAAAAATGTTAGTGCTGAGGTTAACTTGAACCAACACTTGCTTCTATTTCTGTTGACTTGTGTCTATTTCTACTAGAGCATAGATGTGGGTTGCAAAGATTTCATTGTAAGTAACATCTGGTCATTGCAATGAATTTGCTTCTCACAGCAGCCTGTTTGTTGTATATACCGTAACTTACTATGTACAATTTATAGCATCCAAGCTACCAAATCAAATGGCACAATATGTTGCATAATATGATTGGCAATATGCATCCTAAGTCGCAACCTGAACAGCAGATACATCAGACTGCTGTTGTGCAATCCAATCTGTTAGTTTCATCAACCACAATCCTGCATGTCCATTGTTTAAATCTGAGGTGAAGAAAACCACAAGCGGTATATTGCTTGTGTCAATTGATGCATTTGGCTGTTCTTGTTCTGAAGCAGTTGTATTATTTGATATCAGTAGCTTATTATTGGAAGTTGCGGCCAGCATTCAGATAGAAACATATTCTACATGCAATAGTATTATGATACTTTCATTTATATTCTTAACATGGACTAGAACGCAAGTATTTTGAAGAGCATTTGCAATTTGGTTTCACCTCCATAGCTGGCAAAAGTACACAGAAGTCATAGTGTATTTTGTGCAACGTTGTTCTCAGTGCTGAGTCTGTGAAACTGTCAAAGTTCATACAACATTTAGAGACAAAGCTTTCCAAAACTTCACTAAGAATTTATTCTAGTTTTAAACCAATTGTTGTCTGAGATAGCCTACCAATAGTTTATTGTTGTGTATTTGCAGTCAACATTCAGGAAGAAACGTATTGCAGTAATATAAAGACTCTCCATGTTGTGACTATGAAACCTTCGAAGATGATAAGGCATTTCACGCCAAAAAAGGTTTAGAATTCTTCCAACACCATGAAGCAAGTTTGAAATGTCAGAGACATCTTGCCGGAAGTTTTCACCAAGAACACAGGCATCATATGAAGTCATACTTGAAATTGCCAAGCGCAAAAAAATTCACACGATTAGAGAAATGCTTGTGAAATCCTGTTTGTTGAAAACAGTAAAACTATTTCTTGGAGAAGCTAGTGAGGTGAAAATGAGACAAACATCTCTTTCCAGTGATACTATTCAGAGGTGCCTTTCAGATATGCCGGAAGATGTGAAAGACCAGGTGATAAATCAAATGTAAGCATCTCCAATGTTTTCTTTGCAAGTGGATGAGTCATCAGATGTTACTTCATGTGCTCAGTTGCTTGTTATTGTGAGGTATATTCATTCAGGAGACATTAAAGTGGAGTTCTTCTTTTGCTAGATATTGCAACCTATAACAAGTCCAAGTCCAGATGTTCTGGAGAAGTAAACCTTTTTTGATTCTGCAGAGTTGCAGTGGAAATAGATTTGTGGAATTTGTACTCATGGAGCGCCTGCAATGACAGGATCATATTCAGGCTTTCAAAAAAAGTTCCAGAACTTGCACCTGAAGCAAAGGGTACACACTGTGTCATTCGCAGATGTGCGCTTGCTGGTAGAACTTCACCTACTACTCTGAAAATTGTGCTGGATTCCACGATAAACATTGCCAACTACATCAAATCTGGAAATCCTAACACCTGCCTGTTTGAAGAACTCAGCAACATGTTTTTGATACACAAAGTTCTTTTATTCCACATGTTAGTACCCTGGCTGTTGAAAGGAAACTTTCTAAACCACATTTTTGAGATGAAGGACAAAATAAAATTATTCTTTGAACTGAAAGCAAACAAGTTCTCTTATATTAGTGACAAGATTTGGTTGAAAAGTCGTGAATTGAATAACTTCAATCTCAAGCTACAAGGAAGTGTACAAACATCATCCAGCTTCACGACAAATCTGCAAGCATTTTATTTGAAGTTGCAAAACTGGCATCATAAAGTAATGCAAGGAAGCGTTGCTACGTTTAAGAAATTGTCAAGTGTTGTTGAAAAAACTGAAGAACATGATGAGATTTAGAACACATCTGTAACAGACCACCTTCAATCGCTTGAAATTGAGTTCCACTGACACTTCCCTGACCTCAAGGAGAAAGAAGATGCACTTACACAAAATCCATTCTCTACCTCTCCATGTATAACCAATATTCTTGATGAATAACAGGACCAATTTTGTGATCTGAAGAATGATTCATCAGCACATGATATTTTTCATGAAACGCCATTTTATTTGGTTCTGGTGAACTGGGCATAAATTATTCTCATATCTGAATTGGTGAGAGTGGTTTTTCACCTCTAGTTCACATCAAAACAAAGGCACGAAATTGAAAAAAACTTGAGGATAATATGCAGTTAGCACTGTCAAACACTCAGCCATGAATTTCAAAGTCGGTCATATGGTTGCAAAGTCAACCGTCGCATTGAAATTGTTTGTGAAATTCAATTGCCATTTGAAATTAAATGTTATGAAATGCATTTTTGTGGTAATGATGTTGTGGTAGTTCATTGCATTTTGCTGGAAATGCATTTTGTGGTGATCATAATGGCGGTAATATTATACGTATTGAAATAGAGCAGGATGGGTGTCTCAGATTGTGTGAAAATACAAAAGGGGGTTACAAATCGAAAACGGTTGAGAAACACTGCATCAGAGGCACAGCCCTCCACTGAAAGTAGCCTTTGCAAAGTGGCCCCTGAGTCACATCAACTGCCCACCCTTGTCCTAGTCATGCAACAATTGTCAGAAGTGTTGTAGCCTAGGCCTAGCAAAATGTTACTGGACAACAAAGTGCATACCAAAAGAAGTTCTTGATCATAATACCTGAAATTTTCAAGGGTTATGTGGGTAGGTATGGAGAACATCATCATAATATTTCATTGCAAACAAATGAGTACGAAAAATGTGTGTTTAGAATTTTTTTGAAGAAGTCTTGTTCTAGCAAGATGGTTTGTGGCAAAACTTCATAACTCAAAAAGTTTTTGGTGAGTTTGTATGAAATTTTCAGAAAATTTTATGTCTAGGTATTAAGAACATTTATAGAAATTTTTGGAAAAGTTACCACATGGCATATATATGTATCAATCTGCACTCAACACATTCGAGTGAATGATGCATATATGTGTCAGTCAACACCCTGTACATTTGAACATATGACGCATATATATCAATCCACACTTAAGGTGTTAGAGAATAAGCCAGCTCCTGGTAGGCTTTTCCTACTTGTAAGCCATCACTGAAGTATGTACTCAAGCAGGCAGTCTACATTTGAGGAAAACACGAATACACAAACAGGTCATAATGATTCAAACAGCAAGAAGATAACATGTCTATTTCCTTGTAGCAAATGTCATCTGCAAGTGAGAGAACACACCAACATTAGATACATGTATCAAGTACAGTATCAGGACAATTGCCAACTAAGAAAACTGTCAAGCAGAAAATTGCCACAGGAAGTGTAGTTGTAAATGGTTTATCTAGAAAACCTTTCCTTTTAGCATGTATGCCAAAGACAAAGCTGCACGATTGTTGTGTTTTATGCCTTGCCAGGTTTGTGACCTAGGCTTTTAAAGGCTACCATGGCATTGCTAGAAACAAATGCTTAGTAGTCAGAGCTAACAATGGCAGACACATATTCAAACAGTATACCCGTTTTTAAAAGGCTTACACATTTTCGCATTTTTCCACACCAGAAATTTTAGGCTATTCAGTATGTTTTGTGTAATCTATCATAATTGCTCAGTGCAAAAAATGCATCAGTGTTTTGCAGGATGAGGGCATTTGTCCAGTTGGCAGAATTGTCTGGTTAGCAGTTGTCCTAAAATCATCAAGTACAAGCATCACTACATTAGCCAACTTCATTAATATTGCTGAGGCCACTAGCAGTGCAAATACCATTACAGTAAAATAGTTTAATAGCCATTGTCTCTATTTTGTCTATTGCTATCAATACTGCAAATATTGTCAGTATTACAAGTATTGGTAGTCCAATTAACACAGTTTAAGGCAGGGGCCAGCAATCTTTCCCTAGTCATGGGCCAAAAACAAATTCTCCAAGGCATGTTCTAATTTTCTACCAACAATTCCGTTCCCTCTGCTGTTTATGATGTTGATAAAACTTGGAAATTTATGAAATTTCAATCAAATCAACTCGTGAGTTTCACATTTCATAAGGAAAACCCAAAATATGACATACAGTATATTTATAGCACAGTGTGGCTTCTCAAAAGTATGCAATAGAAGAATTTGCACAGAGGGCAGATTCACAAAATATAATACCACTAGGTGGGCCATAGAGTTACTACAGTTGGAAAAGGGGCTGCGAGCTGGATCTAGCCTGCAGACTGCCAATCCCTGGTTTAACAATTATCACCAATGAAATGTCTGTAAAAATAACAATGGGCCTAGTACTAAAATGATAGCACATAATGTTCATATTCTCAACACTTTTGTGGCTGATAAACGGACACTGGACATCAGCACTATTGATGCATGTCATTTAAAGGCATTAAAAATGGTCCCACACACCTTCCTATGTTAATTCATTACTTTTTGTTGCACAGACATGACCATCCCAGTATCCAAATTATGACCAGAATCCAGCTGTTAAAAAAGTGCTAAGTCAACCCATGTAACATCAGTAACATTAACAGGATAACCGCTAACTTTTCATTTGCAACTGCTTAGCTATGCATTATGCTATACAAATCTACATAAAGGATTGTGACTTGAACAATTTGTTTGAAATAAAACCTGTGCTCTATATTTACTCCAACCTCTGTCCTGTGGCTAACAGAAATGAAGGGATTTTGACAGTACATGAAACCCTTAGGAATGCAAGTGTTATTAAATCCACTAATGCAGCCACCCCATTAACATGAGCATTTCAATGTTGTCCAGTGGGTGGTTGTGTTTATAGGCACCCAAGTAAGAGGGTGCGGCACATGCCTGCAATTCTGGCTGGGAGCATGGCACTCACAGCTTATTTTTCACATTATTTTCACTGTTAAAACCAGGGTTGCGGAGTCAGAGGTTTTTGTGTGGAGCTGGAGTCGGATTCCTAACAAAACTGGGAGTCAGAGTCAGATTTTTTTTACTCAACTCCGACTGTCCAATTGGATCATTTTTTACATCACACTCCTAAATTAGGTATACCTGTTGAAATTAGAGATCGACCGATATGTTTTTTTGGGGCCGATATCGATACTGATATATCGGCCATTCATGGGCTGATAGCCGATACCAATATTTCCTATATTTTTGAATCTTGTTTTCTACCTCATTATCAAAAATTTCAGCTTCAGCCTTGTGGCAAGCTTCCGAGGAATCTGTCTGCTTTCTGCTATCATTCTTCTGCAACGATTAAAACTTGCAAGTGTATCTGTTTTTCATAGTTATAGGCCACAAGTATTCCATGCCTTACTTTTTTAAGAACTTTAAAAATCAGGATTTATATATGTGCTAAAATTTGTCAAATTGCAGCAATTTCAATATTGTGCTATGATTTCTAATTGAGTTGATTAATGATGATGCTTTTGTTTTGACTGCGACAGCCGACACGTGCTCCATGGTTCATCTTGTCTGCTGGTTTATGAAAACACACCTGCTAGTGTTGCTGTAAGATTGTAAGATAACTGTCTTGACTTGGTTCACCATGCTTTCTTGCACAAGTTGTCTGCGTGCGTGAGGAATATAACAGCGTTTTGTCAACACCTATTGAGAAAAATCAGCCATTTTGGCCGATACCGATATATTGGAAAAACCCATATATCAGTCCATCTCTAGTTGAATTAGTACAATTTCTTTTGAAACTTTTGTTGAAATAGTTTTTTTGCTGTGCAACACGATTTCCATAAATTTTAACAGCCAAATTTCATACCCTTTATGTTAAGGAATCGGAGTCGGCAATTTTGAAAAGGGAGTCGGAGTTGGGAGTTGGCAATTTTGGAAAGTCGGAGTCTGAAATTTTGGAAAGGTCGGAGTTGGAAATTTTACCTTAACTCCGCAACCCTGGCTAAAACTGTTTGTGGAAAACTGAACATTAGCTAATTCAATTTCGAGTTCAACATGTTTGTTTCACATGCATTTCACATTGCGCTATACTGCATGTGTGTCTTCGTTGCATTGAAAATTCTATCGACCATGCCTCAATGTATGTTGAATTCTTGTTCTTTATTAAATGTTCATTTCACTGTGACAAACTTGATGATAGATTGATAGAAATTTGGATTGATGGGCTGCAATTGGCATGGAAATACTTTTCAGTTATTGTGTGTTTTCAACTTTTTGTGTTATAAAAGTTTTGAAAAATTATGAGTAACTGTGAGGCACCTGTAAACTTGACATCAGTGTGAGAGCTGCTTGGGGATATTTCAATCAATATTATTTTACCAATTAAGCAGGTTTTGACATTATGGATTTCGCATGCCAATAGAAATTCAATCTTGGCATCTATGCGTGTGTTAATGTGTTATCAGGTTTCCACTACAGTTCTGTCTTGCTGCTTGGTTGACTGCAATAGTAGTCAGATGGGCTACAGCAGGGGTGGAGAATCTGCAGCCTGCGTGAAAATATAATATGGCCCGCATCAGAATTTTCATTACCCTAGTTGGAACACAACATCACTTCAAAATAAAATTCCATGACAAGCAGACAGTAAGTCAAGAGAAGTCTCTCTCATTCCTTGACATAGTTACTTTCCTTTGGAAGGTAAAAGTAAAATTTTAAGATAAAATTTATTTTTGTGGCTCGCCAGCAATATTCCACAATTCATGCAGCGCCTGATAGTAACCAGGTTCCCATCCTTTGGCTACAGCTTCCAATAGTTTATCTGCAAAAAATAGAAGCACGAAAAACAATATTTTATGGGTTATCATTAGGCAACCAATTTTTTGACCTAAAAACTTAAAATTTTGACTTTATAATTTACAAATTTTTATTTTATTTTGACCACAGGAAATTAACTGCAAATTAGAAGTTTGATTGATTGATTACATTATAATAATCATTATGCATAATTAACTATTTCCATTTTCTACTTTTGGAATATTAAACTGGGTAATTTCAACTGTCAGGAAGGGAAAGTATTCTTATGATTAACATGGCACATTTTGAGTGTTTAAATTCCAGAATATTGTACCACATGCGCATTAGGCCAAATTTCAGTCTAATTTTCAAAAATCACAAAATAGGCCAAACAAAATATTTGTAGCCAAATCATTTCAACAAACCCTGCTAAAGTTTCACAATTTGGCTGCAAAAAAACAAATTCCTAACCTTGGCCAGGACTTGCCTGGCATAATTCTTTGTTTTATTGCATCAGGTTATTCTGTGCCATAAACGTCTCAAGACGGCAACTCCTAAATGCAATAAAACCAATAAAGGATTATGCCTGGCAACTCCTGGTTCTTTCTCAGCGTAGACGGGCCTTAATGCACAAGTACCCATCGAAAACAGCCAACGATTCCAGTACCTGGTTGGGCCTACATAGTCTATAGTGAATGTTTTATTGCATGCCTTCACATTATTTCTTGTCCCAGGTGTTGAATCTTTTGTTGATTATTAATTAATGCATAATTTGCTCACTTATGTTTGTATGTGAAGTGCAAATTGTCAGTTGGTTTACGTTTTCAATTTAAAGCTTATACTAAGATAACTAACACTAACAGAACATGTTCTAAGTCAGGTGCAATGTTTAAACATGAAAACAATGAAGCAAACACATGAGAAATAAGCAAAAAATTCGAATTCCAATAAATTTGTGAAATGATAGAACCAAATAGCCATACAGACTAGTAAGTAACACAGTTACCCAAGGATCACAATGAATTAACATAGCTCATAGTTGTACATATGGACTACCGGGAATACAGTAAAGATGGATAGACAGCAGTGGTAATCATATCAGCCATTCAGAAGTTTCAGATATTGCAACAGATTACAAAAAGTTAACAAAAAATGATATAATGATGTGAAGGTTACATGAAAAACAGAAAGTAGTTAAAAGTTGAGTAAAGGCAGTGGCTGCAGAACCGCCCGTGAATCTTTTGTTTTGAAACCTTACAAATACAACCATCTCTGTAACGTGACAGTAACACACGACGAGAATGTAGTAGGCTTGGTAGAAACATAGCAAACATAAAAGGGAAACCTAACCCTAAATGTAGCCCTAACCCTGACACCAACCTAATGCTAACCCTAACCTAACACTAACTCCTAAACCAAATGTTTGGAAAGTTCTGAAAGAAGTTAAGAATAACTGGTCCTATGAATTGAAACCAGTCTCTATTACTAAAACATAAGTTACCAGGGTGAGAGGCAAACTAAAGACTATTGGCACAGCAGACCTGAAACACATCCGTTACACTATCAGGACGACGACATTTGCGTGACAAACTGACCACTCTATTCAAACCGCATGCGAGGCGGTGCGGTCAAATAAGTTTAGAAGATCCATGAATTGAAATAAGAAGATCCATGGGTGGTTCCGTAGCAATTCCTTAATTAGTGGTTTGCAAATAAAATCAAATCATTCTAACATACAGTAGGCAGTAGGTAACATATTGCCAATTACATCTATTCATCACCACTATGTTAGATGTGTAATGTTGGCACAGATTTGTCTGTAACACAGCTTTAAAGAATTATGGGCCTAGGAATTAGATGCATTAGGTAGGCTACGTAGGTGTGAAAAAATACTTGATTTAACTGATGGATTAGGCTAAGAAAGTTCAAAACTTCAAGTTAATAGGGTAGTCAACATCAATCGATTTAACATAACAATTTGAGTAGGTTTCACCAACACAAACAATGCAATACTGCTGTAACTGCACACAAGCATGATAGGAATGTCCTGTAGGCTAGTGTATCGTACACTGAGTAAGCTAAGGAAAGGTATGCCGTGGCGTAGCCAGTGACAACAAAACCTTAGTTTTTAAAAGTATTAGAAAATTTAATCTTTAGCTCATCCTACATATTCATATTGTACTTCGAAAGTGAATCAGTATCAGAATATGTTTTCAAGGCAGTCCTCACACGCAACTCAACTCAGGTACTGCTCGCTTTATGCTCATGCGCTGTAGCTGCGCTCCAATGGCCGTGGCGCAATCTGCTGAACTGAAAAATCGCTGGGTGGGCAAAGCCTGGTTGATCTCGTATTGGTCTGCAGTCTGCACTGCGGCAAGTATGAACTCAAGCCTTGGGTCAAGCGAGCGCAAGAGCAACATCATGTTCGGTTTCTAGGTTTGCAAACGCAAAGCAGCTCATGTACTGCGGCCTAGCAAAACGTGATAGGTTCACCTTCGCACAATCTTGCGTACAAACATATTTTCACGAATGTTAACCATTGCAAACAAGAGGTACACCCAGAACGTAATATTTATACTTAGGTGAAAGGTTGCAAAAGTCCAAACGGCATTACAGTGGTGTTATTGCGGCATCCAAAAGCGCAGTAAGCAACTAAGCGTTTGTTGATTAGCCACCACGCTTGAGCGACTTCGCGGGCACGTGAAGGAGTTTGGTTACCACTTTCGCTCGATCATTTGCTACGCCAAGTTAATCAATCCTGCATCAGTGGCGGTAACTAACGGGGGTGCAGGGGAGCGGTTCTCCTCACTGCCAAGCTAAATGTAAAAACCGGGCCCCCATTTAGTTTATATTTCGGTTTTAGTGTTCTTTTGGTTTTCAGTAAGTTGCTGTTTTTTGAGTTTTTCGGATTATTTTCCGGTTGTTTAGGGTTTTTAATATGGAAGTGACTACGGGATACGCCTGTCCTGACGCAATTTCCATAAAAGGGTCAGTTTGTCCTTCAAACTGCGTGGATCTCGTAGCGTGAGGGTTATGCGTTACGGCTACTATGCCAATGGTTTTCGGTTCGACTCTCACCTTGCCAACTTTCGTTTTTTTTCTTTACTTTTTTTAGGCTTAGGTGTTACGTTTTCGTTTAGGGTTAGGTTAGTGCTATGGTTAGGGTCAAGGTTAGGACACTGTCTATGGAAAGAGATCCTTTCTCAACAGAATCAGACACTTTAAGATCTTGCAGAGTGTATATTTCACCTATGATGTAGGCATCATCAGCTCTTATTCAAATAGGTTAAGGTTAGGTTTAGGGTTTATCTTTTCTACCAAGCCTACTGTACTCTCGTCGTACGTTACTGTTATGTCACAGGTGGCATATGAATAAGTTTTCAAATTTCAAGATCCACAGGCATATCCGTAGCCACTGCCATGTAGTATAACCATTCACATCCGGGTTCACCATAATTTCAAAATTTTTTTTTGAGTGTTGACTAGTCACCTTTCAACAGGCCCCTTTCAGTTAAGTTTCCCTCCTGGCTCAAGCCTCTAGTTGCGCCACTGGTCCTGCCCATGTCTTCTCAAGTAACTAGAAATGGTCAGAGGGAAACTATAATAAAGCACACATAAACAAGGCAAGCATTAAAAAGAAACCAAACAAACGCAAGGGTACACAAACATTAAATCATATACATAAAAATCATTTACATGACACAAATGATGGTGGGAGCAGTGGGTGAAGAACTGAAGTATGTACAGATGAACAGGTAGCACACGTTATGAGGCAGAAAGCAATGCAACAACCATGACATTACAGAACAAAGGCACGTAGCAGAGGCAAAAGCAATGTTCATCCACACAAATCGTGAAGAAGCATTACAATTCAATTACCCATGGTGCATGGACCATAATGCAGTAACAGTTGCATCTGTGTATTATGTCTCACTGGGCACTAGGCAGCATCCCCTAATGAGGTTGAAAAGGCAAGGGTAGAAACAGATCACAAAAGGTTTAGCAATAAAGAGTGATCAAATAAGTGTTGGTGCATGCAAGACAAAATAAGGTTTGATGATGATGGAGTATTAGTATATAGTTCTAACAATAACATTTCATTTGTGATGCCATGACATATATCCACCTATCACACATCTAACATCATAGTCAGTCTTGCCACTTCTGAAGTTTTAACATCTGATGTTATCAAATAATTTTCTGATGTTTTGGCAGCCAATCTGATGTTGACTGGGCTGTTGTTTTTGTTTTCCACATTTCCTCTCATTTTAGGATGAAAATAAGTTAGATTCATGATTTTTATGTATTTTTCATCAATTTCTCAACCTCGTGTGTTGGTTATCGTTCCAAACTGAAGAAGCTCTATACACTGCGTTAAAAATAACATACACGTTACACGTAACCGACTTTTCAAATGAAGATACTCCACTCTGTTTTGGGATCAACCTGGGTTTCGCACTTTATTAGCTAGGCTATTGGTAATTGGTAGGCTAATAGAAGCATTTAGCTTGTATCAAACTGTAACGTAAAAATCTGATGTTGAAAAAAGCAACAGTCTGATGTTGACGAGACTGATCCCAGTGGCAACACTGATCGTAGTCATGACATTGATATACTCCATAATTTAGCTATACAGATTTGTGGGCCTAGGAATTAGACTGAAGTCAATGTCTGTGAGATCCTGGAGTTGAACATCACTCTGTTTACCTAGAAATCCTCGTATTGCAGCAAGGGGGCTACTTGAAAGTGCAAATCTGAGCTTTGTTCTAATGTAGGTCATGACAGATACATATGACTCCCTGTGTTCTTCAGTTATTTTTTCAGCTAGTCTTTCTGTTGACCTTGGCACATTCTGGTGCCATCCCACCACTTGTGAAAACAAAGGGATTGAATGAAGATATCTCAATGTTAATCACTTTTTGGTTGTACTTATCCTTCTCTTTTCATGTTTTTGTTATTCCTGAAAATTTGAAATCTCTTTAGCCATATGCAATTGGAAAACAATGTAAAAATGTCCTGCTATCTTGTCAAATTTCCTGTTGATGGTTGGTGAATATGTTTGTCACTTTTCTGTGATAGAATAATGATGCCCCTCTTTTCCCTTATATCTTTTACCTCTTCAGTTGCTCACCCCACTTCATGTACATAGGCATGCTTTCTCTTACTGTTTTTTGTTGCTGTTTTGTTTCCTTATTTTATCTGACATTGATTTGATGCATCTTGTTACTTTTGTTTTAGTTTTACTGCTTGTAAAACATCTTCAATTGAAAATTGATTTGTGCTAGCAACAGGGCTGGCTGAGAAGTTGACCCAGCCATACATTTTTTTGCCAACCCTTCATGATTCAACATGTTTGAGCACGATCATTAAATTGCGAAAACCTGAAGTTTCTGTTTTTCCGTTCTTGTCAACATACATAAAACTAATTTCTGCTCCTTGATGGTGTTGTTTCCTCTTGCTGCATTTGTGTTGCTTCATGATTTTAGTCACAAAAATGCATGAATAAACTAGAAACTAGTACCATTACCATCATTTTGTTGGTAGATCTGTCTGTGAAAAGAGACTGTCTGGAATATGACAGTGAGGTAGGTGTGTGATCCTTATGTCAAAGAATGTTTTCTCACAGCTATTGCACAGTGTACTCTTGCAGAAATATCCAATGTTGCATTGTCACCTGCACTGACTTTTTTTCAAATTCGTTTTCAGTGATTGGCAGAAGTGTGGTTCTATCTGAACATCTCTGCAGACCTGTCTCATGGTCTGTGCCTCAGAGTCTCTCACTGAGTTGTGCCTCATTGAAGTGTAACCACCCAATTTTTATATGAGGCTCCAGAAACACAGTGAGTGGGGTGACCTTAATCTTCCATCCTTTTCTCAGGCAGATGGCATCCCTGAATTCTTGTTTGTTTAGTGCAGGGCCACATCCACAGTCAAAGGTTTTGTGCAGCCCAGTTTAGGTTTTCACTATAGTAAAAGTAGCCTACAGTACATACTGACAAACTGGCCTTATTTGATAATATTGAATTTGACATTTTTGTTGCAGGTAGTTCTCAGTGCCATTCTATCACATCTGTTACCATTGCAGTTAGGATTGGAACGCTTTTAGTACATTAACTTAAACTAAATTTGGTTTGCTGAGATCAAAGTAAGCCATTCGATGTGCGGCCCTCATTAATACTGTATGTAATTCCGTGTGCAGCCCTGGTTAAGATGGTGATATAATTTTTGGCTCAGTAAACCATTTCGGCTGGACATAGCTGGTTTAGTGCAGATCTAAATAGCTTCAATTGGCATTGCAGAGAGCCAAGAAGATGTTCCTTTTTCCGTTGCTTTGTTTACATGTTGTTGTGCCTCAGGAGTGAATTCCTCAAATAGTTTGTCATGGCAGTTGTGATATGTTATGTCATTCTGTTGTCATATTTTGCTTTTCATGGTTCTGGTATATTGATGGTTTGAAGTGTTGCATTCAAAGTCAAATTTTCGGTTGTGGATTTGGTCCATTAGTTTTGCAGTGATCAGAATAGAGTTCTCATATTCTGTCTGGGCAGTATCCTGAGGATTTGTCAGACCTAGCCCACCATGCCTGAGAGGAAGAGCTAACATTTCTCTTTCAGAATCGCTTACCAGTCATCCAATAAGAGCAGGAATTAACTGGTGTCTGATGGTGTTCTTCAGTGGTTCAAATAGATCACACATATCCTGTACTGTTCTTTGGAAATGGGTCCATCTGGAGCATATTCCTTTAAGGAATGCTGAATATGCTGCTTGAGGATCATCCTATGCATACTTGGAGAGCAGCTGCAGATCTTACATCACCTTGTTTTTAATGAACTGTTCCCTCAATTATTCTGTCCCAATTACTTTGAGGATGGTACACGAAAAGCGGAAGTGCTGAATAGCCTTATAATGAAAATCACAGCCAAAGAAAACGATATAAATGACATATTGCAAACGTTTCAATAACTCCTGTTATCATCGTCAGTGCATTGCAAATAGAACTGCAGTGATCTTGCTGCAGTTCTATTTGCAATGCACTGATGATGATAACAGGAGTTATCAAAATGTTTGCAATATGTCATTTGTATCGTTTTCTTTGGCCATGATTTTCATTGTAAGACTATGAGGATGGTTTTGCAGGTTTTGGGCAGTGCCAAAAATCCATTCCCTTGGGCTTTAGGTAGTCCTGCCATTTTAACACCTTCCATAGATAGATAGATTTGTTTAGCGGTACTGAATTAATTGCATTAGATGTACTCTCTAAAATGAAAAAAACGCCGGGGCACCGAAAAAACACAGAGGATATCTAGTCAGGTGCCCCATAAATTACGTGAGATTGATAAATGTTTCCATGGTGAAGGTTGTGTCAACCGCTCGGCGTGCTGTTGCAGTCCGATCTATAGGTTGCGGGATGAATGTTGTCGGGCACAAATGGCCATGAAGTTTAATTGTCATGGACCGCAAGGTTCCAGATGAAGAGGAAAAGAAAAATTAGACAAAAAAGAAATCCTCTTCAGGTTGCCATAACCCTTTCTTGATCCACGCACACCCATTATGAAGATAGTTTTGATTTGATTGTGACCGTGGTGTAAATGCGTGGAGATCCCTAGGTCTGACTGCAGAGCTATTGTCTGCAAAACATACCTGTTTTACATTGTCTTTTGCAGTTTCAGTGCATAGAGTGCTTGTATCAATGCTCATGTGGAGATAACACACATTGCCATTGCTGCATTTTCACCTTGTGTCGCACCCTCCTGTGAGAATATGTTCAACCCATTTTCAGTATATAGTGTGGCAGGAGTGCTGTAGCTGTTGTGTAGGTAGATGTATAGGGGCGGACATAACCTTTCCTTATAATGTTTTCTAAACTGACGTTTCTGTTTAGTTTGTTGAATGCATTTTCTGCAGCAACTAACAGTAGGCCAGGGTTTTTTTGAAGGAAAATGCTAGGGACCCGATTTCTCTGATTCTAGGGACCCGATTTTCTCTGATTTTAGGGACCCAATGATAATTTTCGCTAATTCTAAGGACCCAAATCGGATCCCTAAAACACCTTAAAAAAACCTGCAGTAGGCATTCACTGTTTTCATCTTGGGAACTTCTACTTATGGAATCTATTTCTGCTTGTATGTGTGATTCCCTTTCGGCACATGTTTGCAGTGTACCCACCACATGATGTCTTCCTTCAACAATCTTGTGATTGTTACACCAATAATTTGTTGTAAGCCAGGGTTTTTTTTAAGGAAACTGTTAGGCACCCGAATCATGTCCCTAAAACACCTTAAAAAAACTGTTGCAAGCTTAAGTAACTAGTCCCCACAAAGTAGAATGAATCAGTTAATTGAAAATTTATTCATGTGGATTTCAGAACTGAGGATGCGTAGTGTCACGTGAAATCGATTTCCTATCAAAAAATTGCTCATTGATTTAACTTCGTTGCCTTTGTGGACACCAGTTAATTGAATACAGGTATGTGCAAGTCTAAATCATCACAAAGTCATGAAAACAAAGCCCAGTCAGCTGATTCCTTGGAAGGTTGCAGCAAATCTTGAGCTTTTAATTGTCCTTCATAGTGCATATGCCTAATGTTCCAAATTAATGGACTTAAAATATTTGGTGTTGAGTGAAATGGCGTTACTTGTGAATACAAAATGCAAATTTAAGCCATAAAGATACCAACTCATGTGATTTTTTCCATTATGTTTTTCATATTTAATAGGTTTGTAAATTTTCCCTTTCATTTGATACTTTTTCCAACTTGTTTTTTGGTCTCCTATTATCACTTGCATTCTCAAACAATTGTGCATTCATTTAAATGTTTTGTTCTCTCCACACCTGTGAAATTAAATATCTCATCATTATAACTGTGTGCGCATAGGCATGCACTCAACTGTAAATATCATTTGTGTACATTTGTTTTTGTCACCTCATCTTTTCTTTTCGCATGACAAATGATAGTACTGAAAATTGTATTGCAGGGTTGGTAGACTAGATGACCTCATGGTCTTTCACCAATCTGTGTGACAAAGGAACTAGTAAATGCTGTTGCTTGTGTAGAACTTTGCTCTTAAATATGCTATAGCTACTGCATTATATTTTGCACGATGCTGTATGATCTATTGACTGTGTGAACCATTCTTTCATCACAAAAGTTAATACACTACTACTACAAAAATGACAAATGGTATTTTAATCCAATGAAGTGTTTCGTCAAAATGTGTTACAGGACATCAGAACCTACATTTAGGCCTAAGCCTTTACATTTTACTGTATACGTCATAAGATTTGCAGTCAGACTTTTATCAAATCTATGGCGTGATGTTTTTGAGTGCAGTCTCAAATTCGTACTAAGCTGCAACGCAGCTGCGGAACATGTGCTAACCTTTGTCCAGAATAAAACAATATACATGATATTATACTCTAAATAATTAATAAGCGGTCAAAACTTCACAGTTGTAAACTTACTAAAATGTTAACATGCAGCATGGTCATTGTTGCTGCTAGCAAAAGTCAACAGCAGTGCACATCTCCCTATACTTTACTGGTTGTATAATAGAATGTAGAAGAAAAGTTGTATTTGCATAGATCAGTGGTTCTTAAACTTTTTTGAGCGCGACCCAAATCTGAGTTTTATGAACATCTAACGACCCAAACCTCAAACATCGAAAAAATGTATTTTTAATGTTAGCACTCTGCTATTTTTTCAGATATGTATGAAATAGACAAGGCACAGACAACCAGTCATAGTACACAGTACTATTAAACAACGTTTACATTATGACAGTTCTTGATAAATTTGAAGTTTACGTGCTTAGGAAGTGAAAATGTTTCCTACTACTACTATGAAAAATTAACTAAACTCAATGATTTTAAATCCCAAAAGTTTAATTCAAAAAGTTAAAAAAAGTTAAATTCGAAAAGTTAAATTCAACGATTCTTCAATCTCCCATATTTATGAGCATAACAGTTGTGTTAAGAAAACCTGGGCAAGCCTCTCCTCATCAACTGGAGT
>Ga0210059_1005153_pt1 | contig 21014 bp, 13 predicted proteins | sample Ectturendosymbi2_FD_188042 | JGI IMG/M metagenome (GOLD analysis project Ga0210059, IMG submission 188042) | Ecteinascidia turbinata endosymbiont from Florida, USA - Sample 2 (SPAdes) (version 2) | ecosystem: Host-associated > Tunicates > Ascidians > Unclassified | place: Key West, Florida...
TTTTTGACCGATGACTACAGTTAGTCTGCGTTGTATGGAGCAAAGCGTTGTGTAACTAATTTGTACTGAAACTAACATTCTGCATTCAAAAACGTGCATTACGTAAGGCCTTTTATAAAAAAAAAAACTTTTTAGGACTCGGCAGTTTGATTTGCAGGCACAACCACAGAGAATTTCTGAAAAGTAACTTTTACAATTTGTGAAAAAAATTATAGACATTGCTTTCTGAAGTTGCTGTCCGACCTAGGCAAGTATACATAAATTGAAAGAATGAAAACTACGAATAATATAGTGTCATATGTTACGGCGTACAGTACATATGTACGTACATACTGTATGTTACGGCGCTCAAGGCAGGCCAGCAATTTAAATGTGTGAAGTGATAGCAGCTTCGAACGCGTTAATTGCAACCTGAAACCGGTGCCTGGCTCGGTTCACGTCTTGCGTAAAAAGATTTCGAAATCAACCGGAACTGAAACTTCGCCACTTTCTCGTTCCTACAGGTTCTCGCCGCACTTCACAGCCTGTTTGCTGTGCCAACAGCCTATGGTATGGGCTCTGTTGGATCGCCTTCCTTTCAAGCTTTCAACGATAAGAATGTTGAATCAAGTGTTGGTAACAGATCTGGCTACACTACTCTGTACCAGTAATACTTCCAATTTTGGAGCAATGATTCTGCGTTAAAGTTGATCGTTTCCTGCCATTGATGCCGTATCCGTCCAAAAGCGAAGCAATCCGCATTGGGCAAGCGTTTGAACTCAAAGATGCGATGTTCACATTTGCCACTTGTTCCCTTCTGACTTTCAAACTGATTCTTGACAATGAATCGAGTTGCGTCGAAATCAAACACCCCGGACTACTTTTAACAGATTGGGTACATATTGCGCATGCTGCAAAGTTTTCTAACTGGCCAAGCTGTAGCCTACCAAGTAGGACTAAACTGTGTATGCTTCCTGACCTGCTGCTGGTGAAGATAGAGCATAGGTATTGATTCGACCAGCACGTAATCGTTGTTCGGCTTTGTGAATAAGGTATCACGGCTCACGTGCGATGAATTCCGTTCAGCTTTCAAAAACGGTAGTGGTTAACTTTCCTGGTTCAGTCAGGTTTTTCTCCAGCGTTATGATGAGTACCGGCAGAATCGGCCTAACGCCTACGTTGTGGAAATTCCATGGTCCATGTTAACAGAGATGACCTACCACTCGGTAAAGTTACAAGCAAACCCAGGCACAGGTTCAAACAACACCGGGCATCGGTTTCGGTTTTTGTTTGAGAGGTATTTTGTAATACGAGAACACTGACGATATTCTCAAAGCGGAAATTATCTTTTGCCTGTTAAAAATAAATGAGCACACCGCGTGGGTTGATGAAGCTGTTGTAGACAACACGTGAAAGCGTGCTTGCCATCACACAGAGCACTGCACCCTAAAAACATAGTGTTCGTGAGTACAGCAAAATCGCATCATTTGGCGAACAGGAAATGTAGAAAACGCAGATTTGTAAGCAGAAAATGCGAACTCTTCTTTCCATCCGACAAACACATCGGCGCAAGACACACCGCAGAGCAAAGCCATCCCTCGACACTCGTCAGCGTCCACAGCAGGCAAACGATCGCAAAACCATCCTGCATTGCAATACACACCGGGAAAATCCCTCCTGAAAAAGTTTTACCCCCCCAAAAAAACAAAAATCTTAGCAAATACCGCTTTTTTTAGAATGCTAGCCCGGAAAAGTTGTATCCAATCGGAGCTAGCCACAAATATACAAATGTTCTTACGGAAGTAACCTATTTTGGTAGTTTCTTCCTTCACTTTATTTCTATTTTTTGCTTTTTCATACAAACCTTTATGTATTTTATACAAAACTAGAATATGCTAACTTCTTTTTATTAGAATTTCTCAATCTGACTTTGTTAAACCTGTGGAAGACAAACTTGAGGTTTTTGGGTTATCCTAATCAATGGCTTGCCAATTTGTAAATTAAAGGCATTCTAGATCTCTAACTGTATCTGTAAGCTATAGAAAGTGTATATGACTCGGGGCTTTTACACTCATTTCGCATAAAGTTGGTTTGAAGTTCATGCAATGAATTCGGAGGTAATTTGAAAGCAGGTCCAACGGTCCACAGTTTAGAAAAGATTCAAACCACTAATTTATCGGGTGTATACTCAGCGTTTTCTTGAATGCCTTCACCTATGCTAGACTTCGTTCTTTATTTGTAATTATAAAATCAGTGTTTAGCTGCGGTTAGCTGAAGTCGATCACACAAATTTGTTTTTTTTGTTAGGTTTCACGGCACGCAATGTCCAGGCTGATGAACTCAGAAACACCCGCATGAATTGCAGCATGCGATTATTAGTGCTGAATTCAGCGCCAACAGACTTGTCCAAACACTTCAAACAGCGCGTGCCCTGTGATTTCGTCGTTGTCTTTCGCAAATTCTGCAAACACTCCAGCTGCAGATGAGTTTCCCTCCGGCCGAACAAAGCAGCGAAATACACGTCACACTGATCCCTCATCATAGGCTTTGACTTGCAATGCCAAGACACTCGTCGCTATATTGCGGGAAAATTTGGGTACGACATTCAGACGTCCATGCGGTCGCGCGAGTCTAGTGTATTTCACCGCTTTGTTAAGCTGGAAGGAAACAGGTTTGAGCGACAGATCGCATTTGCAGCCTTTCCGCGTCAATAGCAACCTGCGAAGCAGCCGCAGCACATCTGCTTTCAACAAACAGAAGTGTAGAAGTACGAAAATTGTTAACGTTTGAGATGTATACATCTGCATAACTGCAAATTCTATATGTGTGCAGTTGAACAAGCTTAATAACTATTTGTTAGCAGAACAAGAAACGAGATTGAGGAATTCAAACGCACGTAGGTTTTGTAAACAACGATTTGACAAGATAATGTTGATCGTCCAGGTCTTTTGGCTTTGCTCAAATACCTTCCACTGAAATTTTTGAGTCATCTTCAAATCTGTACTGCAACTGGTGATTTGTATGAAATTCTCTCACAAATGCATGCTGTGCAATCTTGTTCGACTTCGAGCGTATTCTAATACACGAGACGCATTTTCTCTTAAAATGAAAGCAGTTTCTATACCTAAAAAAGATCATTTGAAACAAATTTGGTCAAGTTAACAGACTGCGTAATGATAACACGTTTTTAGAACACCATTGTAAGATAAGCCCGTCATATGCCCGCTTTGTGTTTAATTTCACAAAAAGCAAAATGATGCAAACGTTATCGGACAGGTAAAGATGAGATCGCATGTAGCTGCCGTTTTTTCAGTTTGTTGTCGTCAGAGTAGCTTTGAGATCCGATTCATACACAAACCAATTTGGTTTCCTAAAGATCATTTTGTAGTGCAGTTTATTTCGTGTTGTGTGCTATCTGCAACATTTGTTTTCCCTGGCGATAATATTGCGGAACGTGAAGAGGAAGCTCAGCTAGTATAAAAACTATGGCAAACTGCTCAAGAGAACGTGTGCTGTGGTTTGTGCCACGTAGTCGATTTGGGATGGATAATGAGGTTTTAGTGATGCAGGCACTGTGTAAAAAATCGTGTGACGAACCTCACAGTTTAAACAGAAATTGCAAATGTGTCTTGCTGATGTTTGTTTCGTTTCGGTCGCCTCTACGAGCCTGAAAAGTAGTACTCTTTTCATCAGCTTTGTTTGCGCAACAGGTAAGCTCAGATTTGTTCAGCATTTGTCAACCTATTGTTGTCGGGTGTTCGTTTTGTCTTTATGGTACGTATCAGCCGCATGGGCGTGTGGTTGAAAAACCTGGCTACTCTGCATGAGGTTCGTTGCCTTAATGTTTACGTCTTTGTGAGGTGCCCGATCTTTAAACGACCTTGCTTCACTTCAATGTAAAGTGAACTAAGGAACAAGCTTGCTCAAATAGGAGCGCACTTAGCCAGAGGCCTTCTTCACTCGCGGCAATTTATAAGCAACACGTGGGATTTGCTGCGTCAGTGCGCCAACGTTGAAAAAAATTTATGAATGAAGAGATACTGTACTACGCATGGTGGCTGCCCACGTCATCCATCTTGTCAGCAAGGCATAATTTTGCTGGCTTGATTGCTGTGGAGCGCGCGAAAGAAGCGAATTATTTGCCTCGATGAAGTCAAGATTGTGAGCGACGAATCCTGGTGGAAATTTAAAAGAAATGGAGAGCACGCATGTCGGTACAATATGTCACCAAGAAGCAGTGCTCCTCGAAATACTATGCAGATAGAGATTTCTAGGACTTTGTGTGCAAAACCTTATTGAGACCAATGTGTGTTAGAACGCAATGCAGAAGCTGAGTTCATGCCGAATTATCCAAAATTCAAAGGCTCTAAATTTTTGTTGATTAAGTTGATAGTCCGATAGAAATGCCTTTCCGTTCATGTTTTGAGATAAACAATGAATGCATTTAGTGGAAAATCAATTAGGTTCTGAACATTTTATTCAATAACGGGTTTTTGTAAAGAAATGTCATTTTTGAGAGAGATGGCAAAGTGCACTTATTAAATCGTGCTGCAATTTCCATAAAGGTCAGATTTAGTGAAGTCTGCCAAGGAACGTGCTGACCTGCGAATAGAAAAACGAAGAGTTAGAATTTGACCAAACGAAGCTCCAAATCATTGTTGTTGAGCGAAAACAGTTTGTTGATTAATTTGTTATCAACTGAACTGCTACACTCCTGTGAAAGTGATGCTGTTTACCCCACATTGCTCCAAAATAAATTTGATAGCGAACATTCAAATATCTAATTCTGTCAAATTCTTAGTGAGGAAAACAGCTTCTGATATCTACTAAAACTAAGACATAAGCAACGCATATTTTTAGGGAATGCAAACTGAGAAAGACACATGGTGATGAAGCTAACCACGAAGAAGTATTGTCGACATTTCAGTCTCACCCAGGCATGCAAATGCGTGCTGCTAATTCCTTTACAAAGCATATTACGCAACAAAATCTTGTTTTATAATTTTTCGAGTTATGAAGTCCATCTATATTTCTTCAATATATTGTAATATTCACACAGCATTTTTGTTTGACGTAGAGACTGATATATCTGTAGGATATTCAACCTTTAAAAAATGATTTTTCAGAATTTTCTCTAGGCATACCGTGGGTTCGGTTTCACAATACTATGCTGTTTTTTAAAATTCCAAAGTGTAACCCCATCATCACATGCATCTCAGATCAGAGATAAGATATATTGGGCCCTCCTTAGCTATCACCCAGATGCAGTTGTTATTAACTTCTTCATTTAGCAGCATGTCAGGCAAAGTAACCTCATTCGGCAACTTCCAAATTTGTTTGCGGTGGCCAGTGATTACGTAAGGTAAACAAAGCAACGTACAGCTCCCGATCTGCAGAGGCGCGGGAGGAAATGTATCACGTTGCTTACCTATAATTAAGCTGCAACGGCCGCTTCTGCTGTGAGGACGTCGTTCTTCAGCAGCAGACAATTGTTTATGCAACGCTCATCTTCGCAAAGCACAGGTTTAAAAAAATGATATTGCCTTTGTCGTAACGACGTTTGCGAACTCTTTGCTGTGACTCTTGCAGCAGGTGGCGGCTCAAAGGTAAACCTTTCTGCACACGTAACCGCGAAGCTGGCCTAGTTTCCATGGGAAAGAACAAAGTGGCCATGACAGATGACTGTCTCTCTTGCTGGCCAACGTGATGACTTGGTTCGAGATAGGGATAAGCTGAAGTGTCTAAGATTCTTTAGACTTTCCCTAAAAATGACGTCACTTTAAAGCACTCCCGCTAACATTACCCCCAAACAACAATGTCTGTCCTGATCAGAAATAACGTTGTGAGAATAAAGTTTTTTCGGTAACGTTGAATTAAACTTAGAGTAAAGTTAGAGCAGTTACTTGGAGAGCACGTTAAAACAAGCAAACCAACAAATAACTATGGTAGTTCGCCCTGCTCTCTTTATTGCAAAAGCAATCTCTTTGGCTATTTTTATTTAATTTATTTAAGATTCGGCAAAGCCACTTGATTGCAACCGTTGCCTGGGCTCAAGGAAGTCACGTTTGCGGCTCAAACTGGCGTTTTGAGGAGGGTTTGGTATTTTTGTCATATGCCAAATTTGATGTCCTTACTCACAACATTAATCTTAATTCAGCATGATTTTGATGATGTTGTTTGCAATAACAATCAAGGATAAAACCATGGTATTTCATACGCCAAGTGAAGCAGTTCGAAAAAAATCGAAGAAGTGGTCACTACCTGATAAGTCAAAATATATCCCCTCATTCGTTGATAAGGTTTTACCATTAAAAATGGTGGAAAGCTGAAGTGAAATTCAACTTGACCTGGGGGAAGCGTGTGTAAATGATTGTAAGTTCCACTTTGCGTTCCAGTTTACTTTTCCACTTTGATTTCACGTTCCACTTTCCATGATTACGCAGATGTTATAACTGGTGGTTACTGACGAAATCGATCAAAAAATTACAAACTGCGCAAAAATTGAAATATGTTTTCTGTGTGCGTCTCATAATGTACACTCGGTAAAGGTATAGTTCAAAAACAAAAAAGGATGCAGAAACCTGCCAAGGCTTTGCACTGAATTTCGTACCTGAAAATCAAGTGTTACTTCTCTTTGACCTCCGGTGCAGTAATTGCAGGTGAGGAATACGGCCAGCGTACAGTATTTAGACTTTTAACTCTTGACTATCTTCTTACAAATGTCTCGTTCATTTATTGATGAGAGAACAATGCTAAGCAATGATGTCACTGGTTTCTCGACGGTGTTGCGCACAGCAGCGATTGTTCTATAACAAGGTTGTTGTCCCTCTGCGACTTCACGGCCTCAGCGCAAAGGTCACGCGTTGCAGAGAGAACGCTGCCGGCCCCGCGTGCGGCACGTCACGAGGCACGACACTAATTCCTTAATTCTCATCTTCAGTTTTAATCTCTGCTCGTTCCATTCAATGATTGTAACAATCGTTGCAGTGTTTTGTTTATACACGTTCTTGCCTGTTGTTTTGAAACCAGTAAAATTTTGCATTTTCGGCTGCACAAGTGCTATCGCAAAAAAATGTCGGAGCTATGCACCCTGGCTGGCTTGATCATGCTTAGTCATTAACGACTGCGGTGTCATCTGGCAATAGCAGTGCCTTCTCCCTTTGCAAGTTGATTGAGACGCGCCTAGGATGGTTTCAGCATGCCGTGAATGCTACGCTCTAGATAAGAATTTATGCTATTTGATAATTTCGCAGACGCGAAGGCGTCTAAACGATCTGTTTGTCTCCAGGACTTTTGCGTTGGTTGCGCAATTGCGCTTTTTGAAAGAGCCGCGTGCCCATCAGATCAGTATTCCGCTTGGAAGTCGCGGCCAACAGTCCGCAGTCAGCTAGGTTTAATCACCGGATGACTTGGACTAAAAATCCGAATTTTTTCCTCAGAGAGTCAGTTCAAGAAACTGTTAACAGCAAAGTAAGATTGAGGTAGATTAAGCAGATTATTCTGTCTCAGCGAGTTGACATGTTTTGTGCGGCAAACAGGCACTAAACTAAAAGCAAAAAACTGAGGATGTGGTATAGCTAGATTTGGGGCATGACAAAGTACTGGACGCATGTTTGCCACCGACAGCTTCCCAGGGCCGGCTTTATCAGTTATGTCAGTTTTTTAGGGTGTTTTAGGGACCCGATTCGGGTCCCTAGAATTGAAAATCGGGTCCCCAGAATTAGAGAAAATTATCAAAGGAAATATCTGAACAGATAGTCGGAAATTTTTCGGGTCCCAACAGGTCTACAACGGGTACCTAACATTTTCCTTGAAAAAAAAACTGGTTAATTTATATTGCATCCTTGCTAGCCGCCGCCGTACACCTCAGCGCTTTTGCTGCAAATGTCTTCCGACGCATCACACCATCATCATCATCACTGCTGGATGGTAGGGCTAAAATGCTTGAGTCTTGTCTCTAAATAACCGGGAATTTAGTCAAAACTGATCGACGACAAGGAGCTGTCTAAAATCGCCAAGAAAGATCTGACAAGTCGACAAGATAAAAGCTGCGACATTGGCAATGGCCAGTATAGTCAAAATAGTTATAATAAAAAGATTTTAGACCAGTTATCTGTAACAACCCTTTTTGTAATTTTTGATGATTAGCCTTGCTACTTCATTTCCAAAAGCCTCTTTAACACCCGAACCGTATTCAAACACAGAGAAGCAGATTAAAAGTTTCAGAAACGTTAAACCTCTGCAAAATACTAATTTGAAAAATGCAATTGATTTTGGGGGAATGTTATGAATGAGTTGAGGTAATTGGTTTTCACTTCTGTATGATAGATTTAGTTACACCTTTTCTTAAATCCACACTGAGAACATTGCTTTATTATCTTTTCATTGTTCTCTTTTTAGCTGAGAATTTTCGATGAATGATGCTTCTCTTTGCAGGTTTCATTTTCTGCCTATTTTTTCAAGATTTCCATCATTGTTTTATCAATTGCGTTTTTGTTGTGTAAGCAGTCATCCCTCTTAATTGAAAATTTAGCTCTGAAACCCGGAACCAATGAATATAGCGCCGAATGGACGAATAGTAGGTCAGGCCCGCAGCCAGGTTTCAAGGTATGAGGAGGCAAAATACGTTTTCAGGGGGGCAAGATTTTTGTTTTCATTTATGTTTAAAACAAACTTTGCTGTGCACAACACAATTTGGGGGGCCACAAAAATACTTGGGGGGCGCTGTCCCCGAATGCCCTCAGTAGCTATGAGCCTGTGGCAGGTGCATTTAATATGTTGCGGGTTCACGAGACATCAAACGGAAATTGAATAACTGCCTTCAGAATATTACAAGCCTTTTAAAGCAAGGAGAGATTTTCAAATGCAGTCATTTTTGTGTGACTTACACTGGTTTCTTCCCCGCAACCCAGGATAATTTTACCACTCCTCACTTTAAACAAGACGGAAAATGTGAGCAGGAGACAGCGAGACGTTGATCTTGGACTGTACCTGTGCCTCTGAGCAAAGCCAAGGATAGACGGATGGCTCGGAACGTGTCTATAGTCGGCGAGTGTATATCAAAAGCGTGAATAGAAGTGTAGCTCTGCAGGACAAAAAAATACAGAGAGCAATGACGCCACAAAGTTCTTGTCACGTAAGGACGGTTTGTTAGCGTGGTGTCGTCAACACACGATTCTCAATAACAAACAAGAAAGATAACGTTCGGGCCTACTTTGAATACGTATTGTCAAACGCTTGCCAACGTCATTTGGTTGCTGCAATGTATCTTGACCGATCGCAAGTCTCTCACCAAGCGCAAGTTTTCAAAGCAACAACGCTTGTCGGAGCCTTCCGTCAACCGGGGTCAAACTTTCTGCTCGTTTTATTGATAGATTGGCGTTGCACTCTTCCGCAGAGTGAAAGTAGTGCATGACGTCTCGGGGAAACTCAACCAGAAAACGTGTTTCTTATCTTGAAACGTACTTGTAAGGTCACCGATGGCAACAAAGCAGTGACAAACGTTCGTTGCTGTGCGTAACTTGACGGTGCCGTTTTCTTGTGTGTGACGTACTAATCTACACGTGCTTTCACTGATCACGCACGACCTGCCAAAGCTGTCCATGTTTATTTAAAGACAAGTCGCGTTGTTTTTTTACTTTTAGAAAGTAATTAAAACTATCGAAACCTGTAAACTGTAAGAACCGAGAAACGTCTTCTTTATATAGAAGAATGTGCAAGCTGTTCTTCACAAAGTCAATATAATCTCGTATAAGAGAATCGTCATACCGAGTATATCGTCAATCTGTTTTCATATTTATTCTACAGCAAACGAGGCAGATATGCTGGTTGTGCATACTAGGCTATTGGGTGTATTTCTAGTGCATCTTCTTGCCTTGAATAGATCGGCAACATTTGCTGCATCTATGAGTGGAGCAATTAGGCATCTGATGGCGAGACGATCGAACCCGCCAGCATTTTGCGCCCTGAAGATTGGAGGCCTGTTTGCAATGCCCGAAAAGCAAGAGAAATGGGGATCGCGCAACGTTCGGTTGGCTTTCACAGCCAGTGAGGAAGAAAGAAACAAATGGATATGCAAGAGGGTTGGTTGCCTGGAAGACCGCGAGTGTTTTCAATTGGAGTATAGAGATCACTTTAAAAACAAAAAGTGGTGGCTAAGTTCGGGAGGACAAATGCGCAGTAAGACGGAAACTTTGACTGTCCATCTTCACAAACAATTACACACGAAAGTTCTTGGCGGTTTGAAGCAGGAAACATTTTTTGCCAATGTCGGTGGGCTTTTGAAGTTAGTCTCGTATAACCGAAACCTAAGCTCAAGCTTAACTGCAATAGCCATTCAAACAGTGTGATTGGAAATCGCCCAGCAAACCTGATCGCGACTTGCGCGCACTGTGATTTTATTTAAGATAATATTCTATTTTTATATTATTTGTATTTGCGGACGCCCTGCTCGAAAACCGCCAGAATAAGAACTAGGCAAGAAGCTAACCGTGGCCGGATCAGAGCTTTGTTTTTATTGCGCACTGAAATTGGCATGGATCGCATTTATCGATGAAGCTGTTTTCATCTGCAGCAAGATAATATCGTTTGTGAGTAGTATCGCGCTGTTGACATGTGATTTTCAAAAACCCTATCTTCACTGTGCATTTGATCGCAACCTGGCGATTTCATGGAAAAGTGTTTGTGACGCAGGCCCGAAACTAGGGGGGCGAAGCCCCCACAGAAAATGTTTCGCCTTCCCGAAAAAACTGTGTTGGACATAGTTTAAAACTATTGAACATAGTTTAAAAATGTTGGCCCCTGTCAGAAAACTCTTCGACCCCCCCTGGTGTTCCAAGCTGGTTACGGGTCTGTTATGACGGTGTCCCTGTAGACTACCCCTCAAGACTTAACTGGTTCAGTTAATTTCACTTGTTCCTCTCTTTTACTGATGCGTGTTGCAATATTGAACGCCACAAATATTTGAAAAACTTATTTAAAACATTTTATAAAAACCTTCATTTTTAAAAATCAATCGCAAAAGTGTACTGGAGGTTGTTTAGATGGTGTGCAGCATAGGCGCCAAAAATCAACTGCATGATTGGAAAATACTACTGACATGTTTCTGGCGGAGAAGCAAAAACTGTAACTTTGACTGTTGAAGGTTCGGGAATTTATTTCGTACGCTTCAGTTTTTTTTCTATTAATGCCTTCGCACAACTCAACAGATGGTCAGGGCGAGTTGACCGTCGCTTGTGGCAAATCCTCCCACACCTTTGCTACAATTACCAAATTTTACTTGATCTTCATTCTTGTTTATACTCGTTTTTTGTATTCCTTTTCGGAGTGTCACGAGTAGTTTGCGACATCCACCTTCGCGTGCTTGCGCCGAGGGCCACGCGGCTTCTTTCGCAGTGATTGCTTCACTGTTAGAGTCAGTGGCAGCACAACCCGTGAACCGTTTCCATTGCGCCCGCCCATCAGCGTCGAGCACGAGGCTGGACAGGCCGCAAGTGTTGTTTTTCAAGTGTTCGGTATGACCCGACCGGCAGTTGAACCAGGCCAACTAGCTTTGGTGACGGCTAGCCGGTTCTTACTTGATCTTGAGGAACAGGAATACTTTATCGAGTCATGACTGTGATGACTTAGCAGACCAATAACTTTTGAACGCAACAAAAAGCAACATTGTTGAGTTGTGTGTTTTGCCTGCGATTATGTATCTTTGCACTTCCACCTGATGAACTGCCTCTTGTCTGCAATGTTCGTCGCATTATTTTTCGTACTTCCTGTTAGCTGTGAAATTTGTGTATGCAGTGTTACTCTTCGCGCCTAAGTGCTGCCTAGTTTACTTTGTGCTTGGAATTCGTTGTTGTTTATTTGGTTATTTTTGTTATTTATTATCAATACTATTGCGCTGGCCGCGTCCTGTTTGCTTAGCTTCTTGCCTCTTGTCTATCGATTCATAATCATCCTCAGGCTAAAGCTTGAAATTGCTTTTTATCACATTTTTCATCGTCGTATCACTTTTATCTTTTCTTTTATAGCGTTACAAATGCAGTTTCATCTGCAAAAAGGAAAAATAATCTCAGTCTCTTCGTAGATTCTTCATTGCTTGTATCGAAAATGTTTCAAAGTGCAAAAGCAAATAAAGGAATCTCTGAAAAATCGTATACTAAACAATTTTTTCGTGGCGTACAGTGCACTCCGTATTTGTAAAAAGAATGTTCAGCTTAGTATATAAGACTAAAAAGGTACCTAGAAGAGCGGAGAAGCTAAAAGTTGTGATAGAGTTACTAACAACCGGTTACTGGAGTTTATTTACACTGGTACATGAGTTTACAACGTTCTTTGGTTTGAAAAACAAAACAGTGTTAAGGACTTAAATCACCTATGTTTGCCTGTACGTGGAGCCAAAATCTACTACTCTATCGAGACAGCGTTTTTTGGAAGATAAAGCGATGCTAATTGGTAGAATAAATAATAGTGTTTTATTGCGGATTAGTGGTCCATATTACAGACGCAATCATAGACATAGACACAAGAGCACAAAAAATGGTCAGCCACACAGCAGTGCGCATTACAGAATCGGTTTTGCACATGACCAACATTGAGAGGAGAACAACGCTTTATCATCACCATAACTCTATTGTCATTCACAAGAGAACAAAATATTGTTAGCCATGCAGTAGCGCATTATAGAATCGGTGTTTGCACATGACCAACCTTCAGGGGCGTAACGAAAGGGGGCGTAATTCCCCGGGCGCCGAGTCAATATGGGGCGCCGAATCACTGCTGGGGACGCCGAAAAGTCCCAAAATGTCACAAGTACTTTCTTCAATACAATGAATTTGCTTCCAAAAGAGTTCAGGTTCGAACATGGGGACGCCAAACTTGCTTCTTACCCCGGGTGCCATCTAACCTCGTTACCCCCAACGTTGTGAGGAGTAAAACACCAGCACTTCTTTTGTCTGCTTGGTTTGTATACATTGCACACAATTTTTTTCTTTTTATTACACAAGATACTGATGAGACGCGAACACCGAAACAATGCATCAACAACTGCTGCATTTGGTCTCCATCACACAGGAGCTTTGAATAATTGAGGAAAAATAAAGATTTGTAAAACGTACAAGATATTATTTGAAGCGATCGAATAAAAAAGTTAGATGAAGATCGCATCGTATAAAAAATCGATACAAATTGTTTCTCAGCAAGAAATCAAAGGTCCTGACACAATGGATGACCTAGGGTGGACGAACACTTATATTTCTGGGTATGTAATGCATACTTCGGTAGGCGTTGTTTTACGCAGCACGTAAGGCTTCGTACTAGCCTGTGTGTATTTGCTCCACAATTGGCAAGCATACATTGGTATGCAATAGGCACGAAATTGTGTTTTTTACTGCAGGAGAGCACTGATCAAAAGTGCCTCTGAGTTTGTTTGCTGCACAGTATTGTGATTTCACTTGTCTCTGAATATCATCATAATCCTTCAGTGGTGCATATATACCAAGATACTCCACTTGAAAAGTGATCCTAATTCCCCTGTGTAGCAAATGACAGTAGTCAGAAAACTTGGTTTGTTAGTGATAGAGCTTGTTTTAAACAAATGTACCAGGTTCACACGGCGTGAAAGTGAAACCAATCCTGATCTACTCAAAGCGAATACCCCACGTTCTTTGTCAAATTTCTTACCAAGTCCTTTCCTATCATGAACGAGAGTGTGACTGCGCAGCGACCTCAAGCGGCAACTACCGGCATAAACATTTACTATGGTGTTGAACGCTACATTGTGAGCTCAGCGAACATAGTGATGTGTGTATAAGAAAACGCTAAGATAGCTGTTTTGATGAGATTAAACACCTATTGGTTTTCTCTTGCAAGTAGTTTTTTCCAGCGGTTATTTGGCAAGTGCTGTAACACCAGGGCTGAATTTCTAGTCCCAGTTTGTACGAAGATAGCTCGTTTAGGGTAACTGTTCATACCAACTGCAGCATTCTCTAAAAAAATCGAACACCACACTAATGCACAACACGTTCTCTAACAATATTGTTTTCTCCTCTTTAACCAGTGTTCTAACAGGAAAAGGTTATGTTGGTCTTGGAAAAGTTTGCGTGGTGGAAAATTGTTATATATTTGGCCGCCATGTAGCAAGTCGAATGACCCATGGTGGACGTTTTGTTTAGGCTTTGCAAATCTTCTGTTCATGTCGTTCAGTTTACAGTTTAGACTTGGTTTTCATGGATATACGGCTACACGGTTGAAAAAAGATTACCTCGGATCGGATTCGGAATGAAATTCACGCAAACGGTTTCCGTTTCTCCACGTTTCCAGTCTTAACCAGCAATCGTTGGTAAACCGGAGGCCTTATTATCTTGGTGTTTGAAATCAAAACCGCGTTGAATATGAATGTGCAAACATTGTCACATTACGTACGAGAATGTGGTAGTACGTATGAGTATGTAGCAGTATGTAAAATATCTAAAAATGTTGTTTAGCGTTTGAAGCTATCATTACCTTTAAAAATTTTTCCATAGTTAGTTGACTGCGTACACAAATGTTAACGTCTGTTTTGTATAACACCCAGTGGCGTAGCAAGGGGTGGGCCCTGGGGGGCGCTGACGGCATCTCTGAGGGGCGGCAAATTGTCGATTAAAAATTTGTTTTTAAAAGTAGTTTTATCTCTTTTTAGTTTTGTGCTTAGAATCCCTAGCCCAAAAACTTGGAAATGTGGTTTTGTAGTGAGGAAATCGATAAAATGATTATATTTAAAAGCCTGCATCAAATCCGGGATGCTAAACTGCCCCCGTATTTGTCTTGAACGTACTTGGTGGAAACTGTCCCCAGTTCTTGCACCTTCCTCCCATGTTGAAAGAGAAGGGGTGCCAGGACGTATCCCTGTGGGAAGCTGTTCTTGAGGCGTCGTTGCCTACTGCATTTGCCATTAGCGGTGGTAAGGGTGAAGCTGCGATTTCGAATAAGCTTCATGATCATGCGGAACATGCGCCGTAACTTTCAGGTAGAAGCTGCTTCAACTGCAATGACTGTTGTTATAAAAGAGTCTGTTTGTTTCATAACGGTCTATTGTTTCTTCACAGTAGACTGTGTGAAGTTTCTGCAATGATTATTTGTGATCTTTGTTGGGGAGGAATTGACATCTTTGTTGGGGAGGAATTGACAGGAATTGACAAGGGAGGAATGTGAAAGAAACTTTGAGAACCACTGGCCTATTGTGTAAATTACCTGAATACACCTGGCTATTGCTACCAATAAAGCGCATTTTCGTAAATATTGCCCTAACCTGGGGCATTTTCTTCGTGGCCTAGAAATGGTAAAGTGTTTTGTGAACGTCCATTTGCATTGCATCGTCAGCACTCGCAATCTTAAAATCATATGCAAATTTCTTCTAGATTGCTCCTCCTGGAAAAATTTCTGCGGACGCCCATACCGATGTTTTGTGTAGCACGTAGGCAACAGGCATAAGAAAATGGCGTTCTTTGTGACAAAGGAACCAGTAAATGTTCATTGCTTATGTAGAAATTTACCTTAAATTTATGCTATAGCTTCCGCATTAGCCTATATTCTACGGCTTTACGCAATGCTGTATGATCTACTGACTTTGTGAACCATTATTTTGTCACAAAAAACAATACATTTAGCTTACTTACTTACTCTTGAAACGAGATAGCGCAGTTGGCAGATTTGCATAGGTCAGGGGTGGTCAAACATTTTCTACGGTGGGCCACATTGAAAAGTTTATTGCTACCGGGGGCCGCATATATTGTATTTGTCTACTCGAGTTGTTACAATTTACGTTTCAAAATATGAATAAATGATAACATTGCTTTAACCTTGTATTGTTTTATTTCACATTGACGCTATAGAACATAGCCTGTAGATGGAATAAAATCTCGAAAATTCTAATCTAATCGATAAAATTATTTTAACATAGCAGGGAAATCTAAGTTTCAAGATATCATTGTAACATAGACTCGAAATATGTACTATTTATGTACGTGTGGCTGCCCTGCGGGCCGCACAAAATGCCCTCGCGGGCCACATGCAAGAGAAGCCTGTAAAGGTGCTCCTCTTATTTTGACAAATTAGGTTTCTAATGCAAAGGCAAAGGGTCTGTTTGGTTATGATTGTAATCAGGGCCGCTAACCGCTAACATTTTCGGAATGGGGACTGGGAGGGTGGAAAACTTATTGTAACTTGATGTTGTACCTAGCAATTACATATGTTTTTGAAAAATTCGGGGGTGGGTTGTTGTTTGCTTACGGTCCTGATTGTGATGAAGGTTGGCATTAGAAGGGACTTCATCCAAAACAGTTCCACAATTTGGCATTGCCTGTGCCAAATAAAGTTGTTTCAGACCGATTACCATTGAACGTAATAGCGTTGTAATCATTGCCAAGCAAAAAAACGATGTCCCACCTGGTAGGGTTTGGTAATCCACTTTTTGAAATGTAGACGTCTATTTGTTACAGACGAAGATAAGCAATAACGCTTTGCACGCGTAATTGGTAGAAGCCCGACCGAACAACTAGACCAGTAATTCTCAACTTTTCATGTTTGTGGCCCACGTTTAATGTCATATTTATGTTTCTTTATGTTTCCAAACGAACGTTTTGACGAAGTTTGGAAATTTATGTTTCCAAACGAACGTTTTGACGAAGTTTGTTGACGTAATATGCGTATTCGCCTGCACGCACTCTCCTTATTTTATGTTTCATTGCACTGAATGTAGCCTAAATTGTCACCGCTCCAAGTAAGGATATCGATTGAAAATAAACAAAAAGCTACGGCGCAGCAGTTCATAAATGCAAAAATATCAGGCTGCGCGATAAAAAAGGGAGTAAAACACATTCGCTACTACGTCAGAGCACTTTACAACTGCAAAATCAGGCTGCGCTAATGACTCGTCGAATATGAGCCGTCGAACACAGGTGTGCCGCTGGACTGGCTGTCATGCTACAGAAATTGGTAATGTAGCCAGTGTCGTCAGCGCATGCGCTGATCAGCCATAGCAAAAATTACAAAGACAACTGTTTCGGATAAAGTGAACTATCGCGAAACATATTCTTAAAGATGCGTGGTGGACGAAAGGTCTGGAAAAAGTGGTGAGATGGTTCCTGGATGCAGGTGATAACCCAGGATTACCACCAAAACCTATAATTATGACTTTTTACCCATATACAATGTTCTTTGAACTTTGCATGCAAAGTCGACAAATTAACAAGCAAAAATCATGCGAAATCAATTAATTTCCTTTGCGCAGGTAGTGCAGTTTTTGTAACATATCAAACTCAAGGGGGGTAACCCCAAACCCTTGCGTACGCCCATGTCCAAGTCCAACCTTTCCAAAATTTCCGACTCCGACATCGATCTTTCCAAAATTTCCGACCCCGGCTCCTTAACATAACGTGAATGAATTTGGGTGTCAACAATTTTGAAGCAACTGGCAATCAGTGGAAATCGTGGTGCACAGCAAGAATTCTCTGTTTCAATAAAAGTTTCAAAAGAAATTGTACCACTTCAACAGGCACAAGTTGGGATTCCTAACCTAGGAGTGCGATGCAAAAAATGGTTCAACTGGACTTCTGGAGCGGATAAAAATATCCGACTCTAACACCAACTCGTAGTGTTCTTGAGAATCTGACTCCCCCCAAAAAACTCCGACTTTTGCGATTCCGACTGCGCAACCCTGCCTACTATAGGTAGTGTAATTTCTTTAGTTTTAAAGAAGCGGATACTACATGAAATACAAACATACGTAAATATTTACAACTATGTAGGGTAGGTATCCCGCCATCACTTCTCTAATTGGGCACTGCAAAAACACATTTTTGTGTCTTTTGGTTGAGCCCACAAAATGATAACCATTAAAGCTAAGTGGTGCGGCTTGCCGCCGGCTCAAAACCAACTAGGAAGAAAATTTAAGGAAATATGCTCGCTCCATAAATGCATATGTAAAGAAGAAAGATAAAATAGGAAGAGTAAATGATAAGAAAGGTGACGAACAAGCAGAAACAGCAAGACCAATAACCGAGAATGAAAAACGAGACCTATTTCAGTTTGCGAGGGTTTGATTCTGTTGTCCACGATATTTTAATATTCCTTACATCTTTACTAAGGACGAGCATAATAATCTTTCATTTCAAGTTCTTGCAACCAAATTTGAGGGTTGGAAAGGGCGACACTTTTATGGTCGGCCCTGGGCGGCACTTAGCCTCGCTATGCCACTGGCTGTGAATTTTACGCGAAGGGACTTCAATGACTGAAGCTTTGGAGAATGATTGTACACAGACAGAAGTTTAAAACTTGCAAAGTGCTTGAAGTTTACTGGATCTTTGTAGTATTTAATAAAATTTTTATGGGTTCTGTTTTTTTGGGTCACCCTGTATGGTGTATTTTGTCCGCAGACACAAGGTCCATAGTACAAACGCACACTTTCTGTGCAAGGCAGGTTGATAAAAACATACAGAACAGAACGTTTTACAACGGCATTGGAGGTTGATTGACAGAAGTACAGACACTTTCTTTACAGAACGTTTTGCAGCGGCGTTGGGGGCCGAACCACAGGGTTACAGACACATTCGTAAGACGCTAATTCTTAAACTGGTCAAGACCAGGTGAAGTACGAATGCGTTGTGACATGATACACTCTCAAATGAGCAAGCACTACAATGCCTGAGCACTCAGTCACAAAGTAAAATGCGGTTGTAGTGTTCAAAGAATAAGGACGAGTATAAACAATCGGACTGCATCAAAGCACGCAACCATACGTTTTTAGACTTTCTGCATCTTTCGAGAAACAAGTAGGCCTACTTGTATTTTCGTATTAATGCTTCAAATGTAGGAATGTTACATTGAACCTGAGGACTACTAACACTCGCTCTCCAGGGCAGGTTCTACAGACAGTGGCGTAACTAGAAGTTTGAGCCAGAGGGTCAAACTTAGCTGAAAGGGGCCGTGGCCATCGTTTGGATATGCAATAATTCGTTCCCAAAAGCTCATATGCGTTATTCCACAAAACAAAAATATTTGTCGGGTGATGTAATCAGCTTCAATTGGGTAAATGACCTCAAAGTAGAATTTCACATTTTCATGGAACATACCCTATCTAAAATTGATGCCCATTAACAACTTGTGATTGGGTAAGGTACGCTTATGGTTTTTAAAAAACTCACCACAGACCTGAATCTTATTATTAACTCCAAAATTAATTCCACTTTTCTTCTAAGCACCAAATGCTTGACTTAATCATGGGGCAGGGGAGATTCTGGGCACTACCTGAGTAAACAACAAAACAAATGTAAGTCCAAAACGGAAATTTTTGAGCAGTTCATTAATCCCTCCGCATCAGTGATAAAACTATATTCGTTTAGCAACTAGGCCTACTAAGCAAATAATGCCAAAAAATTCCATCTAAATGTATGAACAGTGCCGTAGCAGCCCAAGTCTGTCCCCTCTAACTTGCATGGCTACTGAACTGGCAGACCGTAGTCATAAAGCAAAACAAAAGAAATCACTGTATAGTGGCACAATAGCACACATGAAGAATATTACATGACAAGAACCATGAAAATATCATAAACAATGTCACATATTGGTTGTATCAAAACGGCTTGGAGCGGGTCTTTTGGTATGCAAAAGCCTTTATGACATCATCCAGATCTAGACAGCGCACACATGAAACTTCGACTGACAACATAGCTATTGAGGATAGTCTCCTATAATCTGTCATATGAGACCTGTTGTAAGTTTTGATCGGCTTCGGTTTGCTGAAACTTCTTTCAGCGCTGGCAACAGCATCGGGGCAGTTTAGCATAATCCGAAGTGCAATAAATATGTTAGGATAAACTTCATCAAGACCTGTTATGAGAATAGAGCGTAACGAAAGAAAATAGGTCTTAACCATTGCCATTTAATTAACGACGATTATTTAGACAACAACAACAACAATAATTTTATTTTTTGGCCTCTATAATTTCTGTTATTATTTTTAAGGTCATCATTCTTGCTGAACAGAAGCAAGCATATTTGCAGATATTTTTTTGTTTTTTATGAGTTTCAATTGCCCTCAATTCTTTCACTGTTTCCCCTGCCCCACCGCTGTTCTGCCGTCACTATGAATGACATATAGCCACAAAACATTGCAACATCAAGGAAAATGACAACAATAAGGTAGGCCTACTGCTCTGAAAAACAGCTAGCAGCGGTTGCCAGTCAAAGATACCAACTAAAGGTTGAAAACATCAAACAAAATATCAACAAAAAACAGGGGCGGATCCAGGGTGGGCGATTGGTCGCCCCCCCCCTAAAACCGACGAAAGTAACCTTTTTCACCATAATTTTGCACAATTCCGAAAAAATCATTCGCGATATAAGGCCTGTTGGCGTCCATTTTTTTGTCACAGCAGTGTTGTGAAGTAGGCTGTACTTCATGTCGCTTCTTCTTTCGTTTGAGCGAGTTCTTCTTTTATCCACTACTTGGCCGCGCTAGATATCGGGGCAGGTGTTGAGCAGCCATTCGGTTGTCTCATCGTCCAGAACCGTCAGGCCGTGCAGTCCGTGGGGAGGTCGATGGATTGGACATTGGAGGACAACATGTTCGACGGTTTGTTCTGCGCCACACTCACAGGCCGTAGAGGAGGCCATACCCCATTTGTACAAGCAGGAACGGAAACGTCCGACACCGGAGGAGGTTAAGCCGGACCCAGGCTCTTCTTGGGAGGGTCATTCCGGGGATGTGTATACCTGTGTCTGGAATTAAGGTGCGGAGTCTTGTGGGGCTGTCCGCCCATCCCGCGTTCCATTGATGATCCGCCCACTGCGCCGCACGTATGATGTTAATGTCAGAGAAGCTGATGAGATGCTGTGCGGCGGGTACAAATGGGTGTCTCGATTTGAGGCGCCGTGGAGCAGCACTCGTTGGACGGGTGAGCGCTGACTGGAGCAGATGTCCAGGCTCCATGGCACGGCGTCCTAGAGATAGTGTGGCTCCACTGCGACGAAGCTCAGCAGGTTGGATGCCTGCGAGGATTGGAAGG
>Ga0210059_1005154_pt1 | contig 21013 bp, 18 predicted proteins | sample Ectturendosymbi2_FD_188042 | JGI IMG/M metagenome (GOLD analysis project Ga0210059, IMG submission 188042) | Ecteinascidia turbinata endosymbiont from Florida, USA - Sample 2 (SPAdes) (version 2) | ecosystem: Host-associated > Tunicates > Ascidians > Unclassified | place: Key West, Florida...
CGCCATCTTTGTGGCCTTTAACTATGAAAAATAGATACGCTTGCAAGTTTTAATCGTCGCAGAAGAATGAAAGCAGAAAGCAGGCAGATTCCTCAGAAGCTTGCCGCAAGGCTAAAGTTTTTTACTGTACTTTGATCTGGTCAAATATTCCACTGTAGAAAAATTGTTTCGCTTTGTGCAATCAGGTATTTCTTAATTTTGCTTTTCTTAAACCTCTACAACACTACAAAAATTTTGAATTTAGCATTTACAGCTTAGGCCATGATAATTGGGTTCAGGCGGCGGACGCGTGCGAAATACGGTAAAGCAATAAATGGCGGGATTCGTTATTGTTTATAGGCTGTTGTCTATAGTAGAATTCTGGCATTAAATTTGGAAAACTATTTAGATATGCACTATGCTTTCGTTTGCTGAATATTTGATAGCATTGCATTTACTCCTGTCTTTTGGTTAGATTTTCATGTAGATGGACTTTATTTGTTCATAGCAGGCGTTCCCAACCTGTGGTACGCGTACCACTAATGGTATACGCGAAGGTCTTCCAGGTGGTACGCGAGTAACTTTCATTTTTTCACAAAAACCTGATTCAGAGCTTTCTAGTTTATGCATTTGTTTCTTAAATAAATAAATTTTCCTGTAGCCTCCTATTCCTGTTATAATGTAACATTATGACTTTCGATGCACTGTTAGCAAATTTACGCCACTCATCGACCAATTGGTGGAAGGCAAACAACAACAAAAATATCATTAAATTTAACTGTGGTCTTTTATTGTTGTTTTAATGCATGTTATTCTTCTGAATAAACTAAGATTCGATCAAATTAGTTGTTCTGGAAGAAGTGGTACGCGCTATCAATACGGGGTGCCCAAGTGGTACGAGATCGTAAAAAAGTTGGGAACCCCTGATCTACGGGATCCACTTTACTTTTGTCGAATAAGCTCAGAGCAATTGCCGGATTGTGAGTATCCTGTTTTTTCTTGGACACGTGAAACAAAAGGAAAAGCAAAAATTATTATTTTTTACAAGAAAATGCAAGATTTTCTGTTCTTGCAAAAACCAACATGTTTTAAACCATTTACATTTCTGTAGCAAGTTTGCAATAAAAATAAATAAGGGAATTCGGAAAGGTGATTCTGTAGTTATTCCGTGATTATGAACAAGTATATGATTGGTTATGTTGCAAATGTTCAACAGCTTACAAAAGCAAATTTTCAAGCGAAAAACTAAGTTAAGTACTTAAACAAAAACATTTTCAAATTTGTTACCCCACCATTGTGCAAGGTCGTTTTTACTCAAGTACTTCTTCGGGGATACAACATTGGTTCTTTAACTTAAAGACAGCGACTTCATGACTTAGGTAAATCGACGAAACCGACGCGATTTCACATAGGAAAGATAAGAGCAGTTTAGACCACGGGCGTCGGAGAGGCGTGGCAGGGAGAGGCCTTGGCCACGCCTAGATTTTGAAACTGGATATTTTCCTATTAATTTTTCAGTAAAAAGTGTTTTTCTCTTAGCTTCGAGCTACAAAAATAAAATTTCACTGCAGTTGCCCCTCCTGGAAAAAATATGTTAGTCACTCCTCGTAAAATCCAATATTTTCCCCCTGGGAAAAATCCTTCCTACGCCCATGATCTAGACCAAGAGTTCCCAACCTTTCTCTGACCATGTAACCCTTCAGCATTTCGACAGATGAGCATGCACTCCTAAAATTTCTTATGACATAAAGGCTGAGTAAAATAACAAAAATCTACTGAATTTTGAGTAGAACTTTAGAATTTTGGAACTATAAAGGCAGACTCCGTTTTTATGTCTCAAAGTTAATCTGTTGCGGCTGTACAATAAATGTACCCCTTCAGATAGGCAGATGTACCCCTAGGGGTACATGCACCGCAGGTTGGTGACTTCTGATGTAAATCTAATCTAAATATCTGCAAGAACTTTCATGTTATAACAATGGCAAACACGTACATATCTTACACGCCTGTAGCAAAGCTAGAAAGAGCCTATGAATTAGTCAAGAATAATTGCTGCAAATGGTAGCAAGCGTTTAGCTTTCGGGTAGAAGCTTGCATATTGCGCCTGACGTGCTTTCAAAAAATTTATCTACAGTTTGAAAACTCCTTGTTTTTCGGAAATTTAACCTTTTCTACCTTCTGCCATTCGAACAACAAACTTTCAGTTTGTGCCAGCTTCCTGTGTTGTTTCAAGTTTCTACTTTTAAAATTTGCCTGTCACGATTGTGCATGGACAACGAACATTGTTTGCTTTTCATGGAGGCAAGCATGTAGGTGTTTGCAGGGCATGGGAAAATAAGGCATTCTTAGAGTAATCCATCGCATTACCAGACATCAACAAGCTTTCCGATTGACGAAAGGCACGTCGCCAAAGCAAACATATCCCGCGGCGTCGAGTGGCCACCTGTGTCGCCCCACTACGGCCCGTTCTCTCCGCAAGACTCGAAAGTAAACACTCGGGGAACCGCGCGGCCGCAGTCCTCCCAGCTGAAAGGAAATTGCCAAACTGCCGAAAGAAACAAACCCTCGGTGTGGGTCAGTTGGATGTTTTGCTCAAGATGACGCTTGCAATGGAAGTGCGATGCAGCAGATCCGTGGCTGCGAAAAGTAAGGGGCTTTCAAGAAAATCGCTGAGTTTTGCGTTTTGACCCTAACCTGCGCGAATGTTTATAGTGTTGACGCTAATAAACTCAACTTTTGTAATTTAGCGTGCAGAGCGTGTTTTGTGTCGACGGCCAAATTTTCGTGTTTGATGTTTCCATATACACGCTGAGCAAAACCTTAAAAGACGTTTCTCACCCTTAAGCAAAACTTAAGATGCCGCCTTTTACCCAGCCTGTGCTGTTTGTTTAAGCTTTGTCAATTGAAATGCATTATTTGTCGTGTACTCGCAGCGCAAACATGACTTGACTTCTCAGATGTTCACTTTTGTTCGCTCTCTGATGTTCGTGTTTTCTCAGATGTTCGCTTTGCGTCGTAGAACATAAAGTAAGTGAACAGTTTCAGACAGGCCTCTCAAAATTTTGTACGAACTTTTCCACACCTCGAAGGTAGGTTCAAAATAAAGAAAACACAAATTGTCATCTCATTTGATTGGAGAGCTTAGTCTTGAAATGCATTTTGACAGGAGTATTGCGTAAGTGCTTACAAATTCGTCAAGTTCGGTTACACAATGGCAAAGAGGAAACTGCACATACGACAACTCACTCCAAAAAGCTTAATTTAACAATGTAGCCGTTCCAGCTCTACAGACTTCATTCACTCCATAGAAAGTACGTGTGTGGTACAAGAATAAGGTTCAGCGTGGCACGACGCAAAGTACAAAGGAGCCGCGCCTGCACTGAAAAGACCCCTGCCGAGCAACAGCAGAGCAAACACTGAACGAAAAGTTTTAGGTAAATTATTTGCTCGCACAAAAGCTTGTAAACCTTTTCGCGTGTAGGGTTTTGTGAAAGAAACGTCCAGGAGCGTTTTCTCGAAACGCTTGGCGATATTTGATAGACCATCTAAACTTTAGCCAAAATCACAAATCTTTGCTATCGATTGAATGTTTCTATAAAAATCGTTTTAAGGAGAATCGTAGCACCAGTCCAATTCTCCCTGTCTGTGCCCATTATCTTTGGAAATCATAAGGAAGCAAAGGTCACAACCTCAACGAACACCATGGAAATTAAGACTCTCAAAAATCACATCACATAAAATTATTTTGAGAGCTGAACAAACTTTATTATCTGTTGTAATTTTTACGGTTAATGGCAGTTAGGATTTTAAGTTTATAAAAAAGCAAGCAGCAGAATTTCCAGGCTCCTTAAATAACTGCGATTTTCAAGCCACGATTGCGCGAGCAACTTTGCAAAGCATATCCTTAAGGTTTAGAACACGTCATATTTTGAGGTCTGCAACACTGCCAGTGCCATCGTGTTGTTATAATGTAAATCTCAAGTGATTTCTTGTCAAAGGTTTTGATCATCCGACCGTTGACACCAGACGATGGTTCGTTTCAAATACCTCACGGGCAAATCTTCTCGAAAACATCGTTTTACAGTATGAGGCAACAATCCCATGCGCTACCTTTGCGACGGAAAGAGAACACGTAATGGTGGTATTTAAATACTTTTTTATTATATACGCTGAAGAAGCAGCCACCAAGTCGCCTAACGCAAAGCTAAGAGTTTTTCATCAGATACAGGCAAGAAGTAACAGATTTGCGAGTTAATTTCGCGTCAAAAGCTTTCAGAGTAGAAGTTGGCCGTAGTAACTAAAAGCAGTCTTCAATTCAAACCGATTTGAGTTTCTTCCGAGTCAACACTGGCCGATTGAAACTTGTCCACTCATAGTCTAATCCAGTGATTCTCAACCTGTCATGGTTTGTGGCCCCCTTCCAAAGACTGTCAACACTGGTGACCCGTGCTCATCAGTGGGGTTTGCAATGTCACGGCAGAGCTATTTAGTAAAGGCCTCTGCTCGTGGCCCCCGGAGAACCGCTCCGTGGCCCCCAAGGGGGGACGAGGACCCCGGCTGAGAAACCGTGGTCTAATCCACCCACCGTCCGTGCATTTCAAAAATCTGATTCATCATATATTGCTTTTAGTTGAGAATTGCTACAACAGCTGGAACTTTACTTAAATCTACGAATGCTCTCTACCTGAGACAGTTCATCCACAGGCCGTTGTTTTTCATGCGTTTCAGATTACGCATAACTTGCTATACGCACTCAGGGTTGGCTGTCTGCAGCTGAACTGATGTTCTTTGGAATGCTTTGACACAGTGAAGCATAATTTGAGAAACTGAAGCAACCTCATGGAGTTGTACAACTTTTTGCAATGCTTTTTCCAGTTAATCTGCTTCCTCTTTTGAGAAAAAATTATTTGATCAAAAGTATAAGATTTTGCATGGCAAGTGTGAGAGAAAAGCCAGGTTCATGTGAACCTGCTACTACATTTCTTCATGCAACTAACAGAACATTGTAGATGAGACCATCTTTTGCAACTTGGCTTTATCATAAGATTTCGGCAGAAAGATTTGTTGGTTTCTTTTCAATTTTGGTGATTACAGAAATTTTCCTTTCCAGTAAAGATCAACGCAGCAGACGTGAAGAACAATAGACTTAATTTGATTATACAGTATCAACATAGCAGAGTGTTTTCACCGATGCCTTGCGATACCTCTTGCCATTAAACGTTACCCATTCTAATAGCCAAGTTTCCATCAGCTATCAGTCAATGCACCAAGCAATAGTCACATAGCTTCGTTTTAGCGTGATTGCGTAACAGTCGAGCCACGCAAAAAACGCCCACTGCTTTCTCTTAACTGATGTCAAGCAGTGGTGTAGTTGGGGAGGACGCAGGAAAACTTCGTACCGCACATCTTTGAAAGAGAAGGCATGTGGCAGTTTGTTGACAGGTGTTGTAAATTTCTCAACAGGAGAAGGCACGCCTGTGTCGTTTGCAGCAATTCATATGCTGGTTTCAGTAAAAACTCTCTCCACTTCTTTTATGGACACTACTGTAGATGATGTTGAGCATTCTGCACACGGTTCAGATGTTTTTGGTCTAGTGGACCACATCAGTTTGAGTTGGTTTCGGTTTATTGGCATAGGTATTGAAATTATGACCACGATCGACAAATCCACGACGTCTACTGTCAACTCCGAAAAAACTAAGCTGAAAAAACTTGGGCCTCGACAACCTGCTTGTGGACAATCACTTTGTGTCTTCTTTCTGCTCAGGTTTTTCTGGAGTTTGCTTCTTCAGGTGAAGATGAAAACTTGAAATTGTTAGATATGTCTCCAAACGCAGAAAATATTTTTTTCTTGTAAAATAGCTTAAGAAAGATATGATGAAGCAAAAGAAGTAACGTCTTGATAACCTGCAATAAACATCAGCGTTTCAAAAATCAGCAATTTTAACGTTTCCGGACTCGACGAATCTGTCCATTTGATTTGAATGTCAAACTGGTAGATTTTCAGTTCTTGAAACGACTTTACTTTACTCCTTTTCACAACCATTGCTTTACTCTGAGAAAATCCTTTTGTTACAGTGCCAGTGTATTGTTTGAATCTGACTGTGTTTGTCTTTTTCAGAGTTCAAGGCTTTGCAGCCAGTGTATAAGACAAGAGAAGCCAACCAGAAACTCGGTCTACCACCTTTGCCACCAATCCAAACCTCTGTGGTCCACCACCAGCTGACAAAGAAGAAAAAACACAAGGTAAGCATCTTGTCTATTTTCAACCATTTTGATATTTACCGTATATACTCGCTTATTAGCCGCATCCGCAGATAAGCCGCAGCAGAAATTTTAGCCATATACCGAGAATCAAGGGCAATTCACGAATAAGCCGCAGGTCAATTGACCTTTTCACCGGTGAAGACTCTGCGCGATCAATCAACCACAAAATATTGATTTTTACAGGCAAATGTAATGAAAGTCAATTTTATTGTTCAAAACCTAAGAAATCTTCTTCGTCAGAAGAAGGAAGTTCGTCTATAAGTACGGTAGATCGTCGTTCGTAGGTGTCATCTTCATGTTCTTCATCTGTGTCATGTGTGTCGTCGCGAACATCTGTCCAGAGAATGTCATCTTCTGTTCCGTCAAGGCTATTGCTGATAGAACAGTTCTTGAAAGATTTTTGAATCATACAGTCTTCAAGGGAATTCCACGCAGTTTTGGGTATGTTGCGCGTATAAGCCGCAGGCAAAATACAGGCCATATTCCAGGTAAAAAAAGTGCTGCTAATAAGCGAGTATATACGGTATAAGAAGCGCATTCTATCTTTGTTATTTACATTCAGCACGTTTCTCGAAATTCCACACAAAGATGAAAAGTCAATTCAATATTGCTTCGAACAGTAACGAAAATGGCTTAAAGCCCAGAACACGAGAAGCAAGAAAGTTTATCTGCACGATGTGATTCCTGAACCAATAACCAAAACGTTTATCACGCACATAAATAAAATAGTCATCAATAATGTTTGAGAGCGGGCCGTGGTTAGTTCCTTACATTGCTTCAACAATTCGCCTGCCTTTGTTCACGTGATGTGGCATAGTTTATATAAAAAAATACAGACATATTTATTGCATCTTGTTTGCCTTAAAGCTGAATTCAATGTTATAGGCCGTAATTAATATCGAAATGCTCGAGAAGTCTGGAGATTATTGTGACTAAAAAATCGTCAACTTGTATTTGCGCAAAGTTTTATGAAAATATTCCCTCAAACCAGGAAATACGCTTGTAATTGCTGCTGAAAAAAACAAAAGTTGATAGTTTTGCTTCAGCGCAGCAGTTTTCACGTGCTTACTGAAATTGCTCCTGTTTGGTGCATTGAGTTAAAATTGTATTAGATATTTAAATTTAAGATATTTAAGTGCCTACCGATGGAAATACTGTATGGCGCGAAACCATGGTTGAGCATAAAAACCTTCCAACCTGGACTGAATCTAACAAAGATATAAGTTGGACTAATAAAGAAAGACAATAAGTCACAAATGCAGTTTGAATGATGGTTTCAGTGGTTTGGATAAACTGTGGCTATAGTGCAAGAGCGCGGTAACTCACCCAAAACACTTTGTTTGTTTGTAGCTCACCTCGTCCAACGGAAAGTTCAACAATTAACCTGTTTTCATAGCATTTTCACTCACTTTGCTGTAGCGCTTCACCAGAAACGGAAAGAGCAGGACCAAAAAGACCATTTTTCTTTAATCGAACGTACAAGACTTTCCGCATCTGTAGAGGGTTTGGACAGTTGTCTAGCTCAATCTACAGCCGAGTTATTACTTGGCCCACTTTGGCAAATCCCGGGAGTCAGGGGGTTAAGGTTTGCAGCACTGGCTTAAGCCTAAAAACAGAAAACGGTGATTTTAGACAGAAAATGCCTTTGCTGTAAAGATGTAAGGTTTTAGGACTAAATCCTTAAGGGCCGCGAAAGGTCAAAATCTGTGGTGTTAGAAGCAATTTCGTTCACAACTCGCCGACCGATTGCGCTAGAGAGTCAACGAAAACATTATGAGATGCAGAGTTTTGTGTACATTGTTATAAAAAACAGGCACATTTGACTTTGAAATTTTGCAATAGGTCACAATGACATCACAGTGACGTCTTAGTGATGTCGCACTGCGGGAAAAATTTCCTTAGTTTTACATATCTCGGCGATTTCCACAGTTTTATATATTTCGCAAAAAGTATGTGCGCGATCTATCTTGACGCTTTCAGAACAAATTTTTTTATGTGAAATTATGGTAGGCCTATGTGATACACTTATACCGACAAACTGCTTGCTTTCTGGCAGTTGATTCTCTCCATTTAGGTTTTCAGTTCTTGAGGATTTAGAAAGGAAATCGTTTAGAAACGTTTAGGGAATATTATTACATCAGAATATAAAATCTATAAGTGTATATATTACACATTTCCTGAGCGGAAATAATAATGCAAACAACCCTCAGTTTGTTGCGTTTTCCTTATTAAAAGAAATAGACATCTACACTAATTAAATAATGGTTTTTATATGTATGCTTACAGTTAAAGTTAAACACGATTTGCTGACTGCGTATTTTGTAAGTCGGCTGTATCAACGACGCTGCACGTTTTACCAACACATTCTGATAAGTCTGAAGAAGCAAAATGCTTTTGTCTTTCCTAAAGATTTTAGCACTTTATTTCTGTTCAGTCTGTCCAAAGCAGAACTGTCGCCAGAAAGTCGTCAACAGGGGGCTTTACGTTCGTGCGGGGGCTTGACGGTTTTGCAGGGGGGGCTTGACATTCAAATTTAAAAAAAATTCCACTGATTTATAATGTTTCATATTTTAATTTGGTGGGATTGGAGCTTTGTTTGCGGGGGATAAGCCCACCAAAGACCCCCCTTGGCGACGGGACTGGTCCAAAAGTGAATTAAAGTGAGTTCAGTGATCTTGCAGCAGATGTGTTAGGGTCACAAATGCGTTTGACTTCGCATTAACTGCATGCATGTGTTCCGTGAACAATCCATTTACCAATACTTAAAAAAGCTACTACGGTTTAAAACATATTTGTTGTATTTTTTGCTCCAGTCTTTGTGAAATTAATCTGCAAAGGCAATTGAAAGATCATATACTAGAAAATATCGCTGCTTGGTTTTCAGAAACTGCACAAGAACAACACGGATGATCGCGTTTCGAGACCTACCCTCACTTTTGGGCAGAGTCTAATGGATTACGTCGCCAAACCTTCCTATTTCTGCCATCCCATAGTTGTACCAAGCATTAAGCCAAGTCCGCCTCCAGGTAACCACCTGGTTAATGTGATGCAATCATTCATTTTGTTCTAAAAGCACAATAAAATGAAACAAGATATTCTTTGAATAAGAGCTCAAGATGTCTGCTCTTCAGTAGGCGAAATAGATACTCGCAGAAAATCATAGTGTATGATTCATTGCATTGTGAGGATCCGCTTCGATAGACCCTGTTATAATAGTATGTGCTACTGAGAGAAAATCTATCATAAAATTCCTAAGAATGGTAATAAAAAATATACGTATTTCTACTTTAAGCTGTCGGGAGTTCATGAACGTTTTCGCGTTTTGCTTGTCCATCTGGAAAGCATAAAAAACATCTTTTTCTGTTCGAAACGCTAATCGAACTGGCCATAACAATTATCATGTGTTCACGGTGTATTTCCTGTAATGATATGTATCTCTATCCGCTTTTGTGAGTTTGCTTGCAGTTAAGGGAAAGATTAGATTAACAGAAAAATCTGATTTTTTCTGATTAGGTTAGCAGAAAATATTTGTTTGTTTTTCCTAAGCCACACGTCGGCAATGACTTTCGAAATTTTTTCACAAAATTTCAAAACATTTTAGCGTTTATTCTATTTTAAAATCACCAAGATTAATTTATTAGCATCTTGCGCATTCGGCAAAGCGTTCTGGCGATACGGAGGCACAATGCGACACACAGCGCTTGAATACACAGTAAACTATTTCAGCAAGTTGCTTTCACATGGGATACAGCTTGACCGAATTGAACCACATCACAAGGAACTTATGTTTGCGTTTTGCACGCAAATGGTGGGCTACAGCGGCTGAAATTCAAATAAAAGGCAACATTTTTTAGCGTCTGTTTGTAGTTAATAGTCTTGTGCAACTAATCGATAATGTTAGCTGCTCAATCGCACTTGCTGTCAAATCGCAGTGGTTCAACGGAAGTTGTTTCTCAGTTGCAGTTGAGGAAGAAAATGTTTCTCTGCCGCCACCTTGCGGCGAAGTACCTGCTGTTCCACAAAGCGATCACCAGGTGAAAGCGACAAGCTGCGCAACAAGCTGCGCAGACAGAGTGAAGTCGTCCGACGAAACCGCAACTGACAGTGGCAGCAGTCAAAACGATGCTGCGAAAGATGAGCTTCAGGAAAAATTTCTAAACTTTTGCAAACGTGAGGGCTACAATCCGACGTTGGAAAGCTTCACGAAAGCAATCTCGTCGCTGAAGAACAGCAAAAAATACGGACCTGTCTCGAAATCAACCTCTCTTACTCCGTTGTGCGAAGGCGTTTATGACACAACAACGAGTTGCGTCCGCATCAGTCGACCGTTACGTAACGAAACAATCGGCCCCCGTCGACGTCGCAGGTCATGCGAAAGGAGGTACATCAAAGAGAATGCGCGCGTCTCCGCGAGCATGGGTCAAACTGCAGCTGCCAAAGCGGTGATGTTTATTCTTAGAGACGCCAAACAAGCTAATCGTGTTGTTTTACCTCCGCTTGAGAATGCTACGCCTGCTGAATCTTACACCGTGTCCAGAAACGATTTGCCTGCTGCCAACAGTAGGTGACCCGTGTAACATATAACGACGTTTATATTCCGCATGTTGCGTGTCGTACAATCGATCACTAGCAGTGGGAACAGACAGTTTTGGTATGGTCCGACGTCTTTGTAATGGTTATTCCCTCTACCATCACATTTCCAACTCCGGGACCCCTATCCAAAAAAATATTGGCCTGGTGACCAACATCGTGTCTTACTATGTTATGTAGGTTAAACGAAAACACCCAACACTCCTTCTAGGGACCTCAAATTTTTCACCGAGAACCCCTAGGGCAGGGGCGTAACGAGATTAGATGACGCCCGGGCCAAGAAACAAGTTTGGCACCCCTATGTTCGAATTTGAAGTCTTCAGGAAGAACATGGGCTGTATTGAAGAAAATACTCGTGAAATTGTTGGGACTTTTCGGCGCCCCTCGCAGTCATTCGGCGCCCCCATAGTGATTTTGCGCCCGGGGAATTGTGTTCCCTTTGACCACCCTCGTTACGCTCCTGCCCTAGGGGCCCGGAAGTAGTTATATATGTCGTGATGAATCAACATTTCTGGCGGTGATGTAAAACTTAACGCATGCAAATTTTAAGGGATACGTTGCGAAATAAAATGAAATAAGATAGTGCACATCCCAAACATTTGGTTTGTTTATTGTATCTTACCCTGGTTTGGATGCTTTAAATTGCAGCTTAACTTGGTGTTTATTTGATTTGAACAGCATCTCGCAATCTAGGCATAGCGTCGTTTTGACCGAGCACAACTTGTTCGGTTCGCTGTGCAGCGGCAGAAGAAGCGCCTTAAATGACGAGTCGTCATTGATGAAGCATGTTTTCGAAATGGTACGTACTCAACGGCGCAGACTCAGTTGCGCTCTTTATCGTTTTTGCGAGATGACGAGTACGCGGTGGGATTGTCTTCAGTTCAGGATCAGCGCAATGCTTTGTGTGAAACGAGACATTTAAAAGTTTCACCTCGATAAGAAAACTATGCGTTGCTATGAATTTCAAGAAAGTAAGTGAAACAAAATTGTAATGACTAAATGCATGCTATGTGAAAGGGTTGAAATGATGAAAACCATGTTCATTTTGACATGATTCTGGTCCGACTTGCAAAATCTGAACACCACCTTGCACAATGAAACGAAAATATAAAACTTGAAAGCCGTAATTTACACAATTTTTTCGAGCACCGCATTTTGCCAAAGTGCGTCGCCGTGCTGCAACAACAATATTGCAAATACGTATCTCGGTTCTGAAGTTACGCCTAAAAGTTTAACAAATGAATCAAAAGGAGTGAAAAATTTGAAAATCTTGCTAGATAAAATTTACGCATCGTTTTTGAGGACTGCTTTGAAATACAACTGTTTTTAACGGAACATCGCACGACTGTTTTCATGATGCAATGCTCACACTGTACTTTGCATTACTCTGTAAAAACACAAAGTTCAACGCTTCTGCGTTAGATTTAGAGAGTTTTTGTGAAAACATATACACAAACTGTGCTATTTCTTGATCAAACTATGTGCAGCAAATCAAGTCAGTATTGTTTCAAAAGAATTTCAGGTCTTACATAAAGTTCAGTGTTACCAAAAATAGTTTCGGAAGTGATTGAACAATGATCGGAATGACATGCCTCTGGTGTGCATTTACATTTGAAGCACTCTTTGTTCAATACATCTACAGTTGTAGACGTATATGCATAGTTCAAATGGTAAACTAAAAACAATTGTTTCGATATACGATACTGCACAAAAAACCTGCAACGTTTCTGTGGTAGAACCGGATAGTTTATAAAAGAGATGAATGATACATGCTTGCAATTTGAAATTGTATGCAAACAAGCGTAGAGCAATGTGCAGCAAATTAGGTTAACACTTGGAAAATTCATTTTCAAATCCTCACAGTTTTGTCAAAAAATGCACAACTAAATTTGTTGTGTTTTTTCCAATGCAGTTCAGCTATGAAGCTTTACAGCGATGTATGCTGCTTGCCCACTTTCTCCATTGAATACATCCTCAGTAATTCAATTAAGACCGCCTGCGAACGATACGATGCTGCGGTCAGCGGGAAACTCGTAAACGCGTTTGTAGCTTTGATTGCGTTTGAGGCGGGTCCTGACATACGCGAAATATCATCAACAGACTCGTCATTTTCATTTATCAAACCGAAACAATTTGATTGTTTATGTGAAGTATGAACCAAGCTCTACAAGACTGACCTTACATACGCAGAACGCATGAAACAAAATATCCTCACATGAATTTGGTAGGCATTCAATCCAAGTTTTTTCAAAAAACCCAAAAATCCATTGAAACTAAAACGGTTTCGAGTGTTTGCGTTTCAATCAAAAAGCACCAAAATTATATACAAAGAGATTTTTGGAACGAACCAATGAAAATTATTTCAAACATTAAAGTGTATGTTTACACAGTAAGTGAATCTTCTATCGTATAAAACACTTCAAAATGTTAGCACAAAATGTGGAAATATTTTAGAAAAGACACTAGCATGCGTCAACGTATTTAAACTTTTGTGCTGAAAGTTTGAAAAGTATCGTGGCATAATATCTTCTCCAATTTTTTCCATGTACTGCGCTTTTCAAATAGTCGTATTTAAATTCTTTCAGTTTAATTTCACAGTCTGACAAACTTAATCTTGTAAAACGAAGCATTATGTTAGTTGGTGTAACAGCTTTTTTCCATGCGGCATGTTTGGTGGTAACAGAGATATGATAACGTTACTTGCACTTGCAACTTTACTTTGCAAAACACGACTGGTTGTCGTGTGCTTATCAATTCAATTTTGAATATATTCATACTGAATTGAAAGCGTCGCTCAACGCAAGTATCTGATACTTCTTACGACTGCAGATCAATCAGGCGACATCAGTTAGGGTTTTGTTGTGAGAGCTAAATTGCGTACACTCCCTTGGTACTCGAAACCGCAAATGCATTGGCTACGCTGAAACTAATGAGTCACAAACCACTGCTCGCAGTTGCGTTCAAAACCAACAACGTTCAGTTTGATTTTACGAGAATAAGTGAGAGAAGCTTGTTCTGTTGTACGTCGAAAACATGAAACGAATCTACCGTAAGATTATTTCGAAATGATCAGGAAACAGAGTTACATTTCATGAATTTGAAACCTACACATGACCTGAAAATTCACCCTTTGCGGTACCTGCTCTAAAACGGTGCGTTAACTTGTTTGGTCGTGTGCCAAACTTTACCCTGGTTTCATAATTGCAGCTTTATTGGGATTGATGTAAACCGAATCTGTCAATCCAAGTCATGATACAAACTCGATGCGTTTATCTGCGGCATACTCCATCAAACTGCTTGATACCGATGCAATGTAGAGGTCAAGATGAAATGCCTCACTAGAAATCACTATGACTGAAAACATTAACGTTATGATTTCTCTGCCCATTTGTAATATTTTTTGAAAAGATCTATGTGCAGTATCACTGCATTTAAACTGATTTCGATGATTGATTTCAAACGTATCGCCGCTTTTCAGCTTTTTCATCAAGGCAGGAATTTTTTTTTTGTACAACACAATGCTCTGATACTCAAATGGTGTACAACTCAATGCTCACTATTAATATGTCGTTTCTGAAAATTATGTGATTTGTTGGTTTAGTAACAGCAATCGATCTATTTGCAAACAGACACATAGTTTTTGAAACAATTCAGTGAAAACCCATTCGAAACTGATTCGTAAAAATCCATTGAGAGAAAATAAATCCGAATGTTTTTTTCTGTGTTTTACATTACAGCAAGTATCAAAACATTGCAAACACGCAGTTACGTATCTTTGAATCAATCCAATGAAAAAACTATTTGAAATAAAGCACTTCCGAATGTTTTTTCTGCTTTCGAAACAAAGAAGCAAGGCATTTGCAAAGAAACGCAGTGGCATACTTTGGAAACAGATTTGTAGAAATCCATTGAAAATTTAAAACGGTTTCGATTTTTTTCTGTGTTTCAATAGAAAAGCACCAAAAATATCTTCAAACAGATATACTGATTGTTACAACCGTTTTGCAGTAAATTAACATTAATCGGTAAATTGCATCGCCTTGGTTCACTGCAGTAGAAAAAAATTGATTGAATGTTGATCTGAAATACCCAGGCTGTCATTGTTGATATAAACACGAAGATGCTTTACACGCTTTAACTTGCAAACGGTGGAGGCTGACAGCGTGAATCTACATTCAGTGAAAACAAATGGCTTTTGCAACATCCACATCCTGAAGCCTGTGTAGAAAATCTGTTTACTGAACAATACCGACTCACTAATCATTGTTTTTCAGTAGCAAAGTATTTGTTCAATCTTAAATTCATAAAAGTAATTCTTTTTTGTGGTAATCATATTTTTTAGCCAAAGCATTTGCAAACCACCTCGCGCAGTTTTGTCTGACTTGTATGTACCATAATTTGAATGCTAAATAACTGACAACAAACTAAAACTTGTTCATGTCACTGTTGAGCGACATATGCCTGCAAGCAGCAGAGCCGTACAAAATGCCTGACAAATGATGTTATAACCAGTTGTTTTTGAGTGAGTGAACATTAATCGACATCTTCTGTGAATTTCTCTGTAGTAAATTTGAGGTACTCCTTACGTGATTTTTGTATTTTGCAATGAATACTCTTTAACAAACTTGCAAAAGCAGTGAATCCAACTGAATGTCGGCTAAAGTTGCCGCCCAGGCATGGTGTTAATATTCGTGTCTAAGCTAATTAAAGTTACATTCGCAGAGCATATTGATCAATGACGTCACACGCGTGGCGCGGCCATCAATGCTCCTACAAGAAGTAGCTCTTTTGTAAATAAACTGCACCTTGATTAGGTTTAGTTTGTATGTTAGAAACGGGTGTTTGTCAAGAAAGCCTAGCATAGCGAACTTCCAGTTCTTTATCTAAATTGGTGGCTGTACATTGCTACACGATCTTACTCAGATCGATACCACATTTAAACCGTGCACGTGCCAATAAAGCTGAGTGCTTTTGCCGCATCTAATTAATTTCAAGAAGCATCGCGCTAACCTTGTCTACATTTCTAGCAAGGTTCAAAGAGGACAGCTGCAATGCAGCAACTGACGTAACATTGGCGAGAAGATCGCGTGTGCAATTGCAGCTCTTTATCTACCTTCAACGGAATGCGTGCTACAAATCAAAACTTGCTGACATTAGTATCGATTCAATTAGGTGCTGGAGATACATTTTGTCGATGCCTTGCCATAAACAACGAACATTGTATGATTTCAATATCATTGAAATTTCAAAGAACCGACAATTCGTGTTTAATTACAATTCTTGATGTGTTTTGCGTAATAAAGTTTGCATGCTGCACGATTGTGTTTGTTCTCATTTCTGTAGCGACAGCAATGTACCGTCTGTTAGGCACAACTTCCATTTTAATTGCACATAGATTCACTGTGTGTTAATTGCAATAAGCCTTACTCTATTTTTATTAATTTCATCGACAGCGAGATTGAAAGCGAACAACTGCAGTGCAAATGACGTCAGCGGCGCGTGACGCAATAGCAGCGACACCGGACACGCCCGGGCAAGCCTCACATCCGTGCTATACCTATTGATGTCATCACTATCAATTTAATTAGGTTTGCACTTGATATAAATGGCTGACTGTTCAGGTTGAACCGTTTGTTAAACCGCCTAGGATTTACATAATGTGATCTGACAGGATTAAATGTGTATTAGGTTTCCATCGTTCTTGCTCTTAATTAATTGGTTACAAGATTATTTCAATTTCAACAGTTTGCACCTTTTAAACAAATTGACCTTTTAAACAAACCAATGTTAAAAATAGCAACGGTTATCGTTGTGGCTAAAAATATTTACCGACAAAATGACGACGATTTTGACCTTATCGCATGTGACGTCGTCGTCGATCTGACAAAATGACGGCTATTTTACACCGGATGTGACGTCACCTGCTGAAATCGTGACGTCACCTGCCGAAATGGTGAGATTGCACTACATCAGGGGTTCACAGCCTGGGGTACATGTACCCCCAGGGGTACATTTGCCTATCCGAAGGGGTACATTAGAGGTTATGAATGGAAGAGCAAAATGTATTTACATATAGTTTTTTTCCAAATATTTATACATATATCAGTGAATATTCTTTTCAAAAATCATTATATGCTTATTGTTAAAGATATATATCAATAATAATGATAAAATGTTTTGTCATAGGACATTTTAGGGGTACATGTTCATCTGCCAAAATGCTGAAGGGGTTCATGCTTATCTGTTGAAATGCTGAAGGGCTACATTGTAAAAGAAAGGTTGGGAACCCTTGCACTACATCATATACTACTTACTACTCCCGGATCCCTGCGGCCGTTTTAGAATCAATGAGCCAGACGGATGAAAGGAATTTCACGGTAATTGATAGTGTTAAACTTTGCAACTATGACTAGGCTTGTCAGATGTGTTTTCTAAGAATACCGGCCTTCTTGTCAACAGTGGCAAAATTTTGTCATCGAAAAACTAGCAGAAATAAGGCGTAGGCCAAGTTGTTGTAGTTATTAATGAACACTGCGTATTCAAACACAGCCTATCATTATCTTTGCATTGGCGATAGTAACAATGATTGAGATAAAAACTTTATCCGAAAAGGTTAATTTGTGTACATTAATCACATTCACGATGAAAACTGGTTTGTACGAAAAGAAATTTAAGAAAGCATTAAATCAACTAAAATTGGCAAAACTTATTAACCCCTTAATGTCCGCATTATTATCCACTTCTTAAAATAATTATTTCTACTCAAAATTGTTGTCAAATATGAGCCTAAAAACTAAATTGTGTGTTATTTTCCTATTCTAAGCTTTTTTGGGGGGGAATGGATTCATGTACCGAATTGGGGACACTGGTCGTTTGAGCCAGTTTACATGGAATTGTGAGTTTTTAAAAAATACAAGCAATGTCTTTTTAAGGTTTTTAAAAGGGTGTCGTGGTGGAGCTTTAGGGTGTCAACACCATTTTCCCTTCTATGTCTGATACTTATAACTCATTTTCACAAAAAGGCAAGTTTCTATCCAGATATGCTGAATTCAGTTTTTTTTAAGGAGAATGTTAAGTATACGGTATGGATCTGTAGGGACCCGAAAAATTTCCGACTAAATTTCGTATATATTTCCCTCGATAATTTTCTCTGATTCTAGGGACCCTATTTTCAAGATTAGGGGCCCGAGTCGGGTCACTTTTGAACTAAAGACTGAATACTTATTCGAATACGACATTCACTTTTGAACTTAAGACAAAAACAAACTAAAGACAATTTCATAAATAAAAAGGTTCAATGGAGGCCTACCTACACACTCATTCATTTACTCATTATCGTGCCCGGTTTTCTTTTGGGGGGAATCGCAGAGGCAGCAGCGCTAGGAGGACCCGAAATACCTCACGATCAACAGCAATCTCAGATAGTCCTGCTGGCTCCACACCAAGACAGGACCAGGCAGGGTTGGAGATGTAGTCACGCCCCCTGTTCCTTGAACAAACTTCAGGCGCTTCCCGTCGTTGTGGATTGTAATCTGAAGGACTTAGTTAGCCATTTGTTCCTGGGTCATTTTGGACACATGGCCGAACTAACATAGCTGGGATCTCTCGATTCGGAGAAGTGGCTTGGCATCCTGGGCTTCACGGATTTCAGACCAGTTCTCTTTGTCACAAAGTGTTACACCGAGAACTCTTCGCAAATATCCGTTTGTTCTTTTGACAGTATTTTTTCAGTCGTCACCTAAGATTCATGACCACAGGTGAGGATCGGAACAAAGACCGATTTAAAAACTGAAAGTTTTGCGTTCTTTGAAAGCTCCCGTTTCGTCGCCACGGAGCAATAAACTCACGCAGAACTGCATTTGCTTTACAAATCCGTGTATCAATCCCTTTGCTCCGACTTTCGTCACTTGTGAATACCACCCCAAGGTACTTGAACGTCTCCACCTGCTGCAGTGTATTTCCGCTCACTTGCCCAAAACACTGCCTTGGGTGTCTTAAGTTAAGAGACAAAATACCTCATTCTTTTTAGAGCTGATTTTCGTTCCTTCTTGGTCGCACGCAGCAGAAAACCGATCAAATGCGAGCTGAAGACCCTGTTGTGAAGATCCACGCATGGAATAGGCTACCAATTTGTCTGCAAAAAGCAAACAGACCATCCTCCAGTTGCCAGCAGCGACAGCTTTTTCGATGCGTCTTTGACTATCTATCCAATTCATATAGACCATGGATCTTAAAAATTTTTGTGAGAGACCACATAAGATATTGCACAACAGTTTGAGGGCCAGACATCTTGTGTAATGTGAGTTTTTCGGGATATGTTACATTCTACTAAATCAACACCAGTTTTCGTAAATATATTTTTCCATTATTGGCAAAACGTGTTTTGCGGCCGGGTGAAATGGCTTCGCAGGTTCGATTTGGCCCGCGTGCCGTAGTTTGGAGAACCCTTATATAGACTATGAAGAGGAGTGGTGACGCTGACAGCACACACCATTGTCGGAGTCTAACACCAACGCTGAACGGTTGTGGCTAACTCCGTCATCACGGACACAATCTTTTGAGAAGGAATACAGTTACTTTACTGCCAGCAAGAGACACCCATGAACACCGTACTCCCACAAAACCCTCCAAAGCTTTTCACGAGGAACCCGGTCGTATGCTTTCCCGAGGTCGACAAAACATGTGTTGTGTATAAGTCTTTGGCATGCTCTCAGGATTTATCGAAAATTTGCTGGAGAGTGGGAATTTGTTCTGTAGTGCTACGGCCGCGACAAAAACCGCACTGGGTATCATCCAGCTTGGGTTCAATTATTTTCCCTTCTTGGCATGCACTCTTCCTGGGAAGTTTAGCAAAGAGATGCCGCGGTAGATGGTTTCATTCAATCATGTCCCACTTTTTGTGTATGGGAACGATCAATTTGCTAATCTTTCGGCACCCTTCCAAAACGCCATGCCACTCAACACACACGAGTCAGCCAAACCATCCAGCGTTCCAAGTTCCCTAATTAACTATCCAACTTTTCACAATCAGTTTAAACTCGGATTTAGCAGCGGCATCAGGGAGCTTATTGATGCACATCTCTACGGAAGCTTTCACCTGTGCGAAGTCAAAACATACCGCCTGAAAACCGTTGCTCAGTTCTGTCATGTGAGGTACCAAACTACCAACCTTGACAAAAGGAAAGCAGCATGTTGAATTTCTTTTTTTATAAGTCGCAGTGAAACAACGCACATTGCATCATTTTTATTTTCTGACAGCTGCTTCAGTGCGGCCTAAATAGCCAAAATCTCACTCCTAGCTCTCACGGTTGCCTCACTCGACAAACACCTTGTTTTGTATGCGCGGTGCAACTCCCGACCTGTTGTCTTCATTGTAGTCTGATGTATCGCCAGGCAAGCCGATCGCAACGATGAAACAGCAAAGCACTTCCATAATTGCATTAAAGTGCTTTCGCAGTTTCGTACACCATACTATACAAATCTGCGGCAGTATAGTAATTGAGGCCGAAGTAAAACGGTGCACAGATACCAAACTTACAATTTTCGCTTCCAATTTCTGCGCCAGAAAATAGTGTGAGCCTATAACATGCAACCGTCTGTTGCAGTAGCCACGTGCAAAAAAACGTGCTTATCTCAAATCGCTGCATGAAAAAGGTTGGAAACCACTGCACTAGTGGTACGCTAAAGCCTTCGAGGTGGTACGCGAATAGGCATAACTTCTATTTTTTACACAAAAAATATATTCACAGGTATAGCTTTTACTTTTCGGGTTCAGTTAATGAATCCCTGTATGTGTGTGTAGCTTACTTTCCTTGTTTGTTTTTCAAAATGGCCATTATAATTTCTTATAGCCATTTTGATCATGTTGCATTTGTGTCAATTTTGGTTTTACAAACATTTGATCGAATGATGTTTGGCAGATTGAGCTTTCCTGAAACAAGGTGGTACGTGGTGATAGTACAGGACCCACAAATCGTACGTGATCAGAAAAAGTTTGGGAACCACTGCTTTATCACTATCAATATGTCAGTAATAGCAAGTCGGAGGCTGTTTTACAGCTAAATTTTAGGATTTTGGGGTGGTTTAACCTTTTAGCTGCTTTAGGCATAACTGTATGGCTAGCTACATGGGTTCGTCAGTTATACCAAGGAGACTGTCTGCAAGGCAAGAACCCCAG